>OJBM01000108.1_pt1 | contig 43274 bp, 41 predicted proteins | sample 1591061 | NCBI WGS metagenome assembly OJBM01 (sample SAMN05416872, study PRJEB24817) | seawater metagenome | isolation source: Sea water | place: Canada:Atlantic | collected 2013-11
GATCTACACTATCCTCTTCGTCGGCAGCGTCAGATGTGTATAAGAGACAGCGTTAAAAGAGTCCAAACTAACCAATGCTAGTTTATCTAAACTGAAGACTCTGCCCATAGGCACTCAAATTGACACTGCCAATGATAATTTTGTCACTCAACATGGATTTAATAACATAAGTCGCGTGTCACATGTTAGACAAACAATTGGCATGTTAAAAATTGGACGAGTAAAACTGGTTATAGCATCGGAACTTCAGGTCAAACGAGCAGCACAGGAGTCAGGATTAGACTTCAATGAATTAGAAAAAATTAACTATGCTTTTTCTTCTGTTCCATCAATTGCAGTCAGTTTGAGTACGCCACCAGCCACCGTCGAAAAATTAAGAAATGCCTATAAAAAACTGGCGCAGGAAAACGACCTGTGCCAGTTAATAGATTACGGTGATTTAACTTGCCTTAAAGAAATGGTTAAGGCTCAACCTTAGGTACTTTCAAATACTTTTGCTTGTTAAGTAGTTTGATTTTATCCGTATCAATCTGATAATAATTTAACAAAGCTGTTGCCTGTACTTTATCAATCAACTCTTCTTTATACATTTGCTTAAATACCGCATAACTTCTGCCCTGTGCAATGACGCGTGCGGCAGGCCCCATTTCATCGATACTCATTGATTGGGAAAGGTCTTCTAGCGTAGGTGCTAAGCGGAAAAAGTTTAGTTTGTATCTAGCCGCGATCTCGGCGCTTAACGCTTTCGCTTTCATTGGCATCAAACGATCAAGCACAGGTACCGCTGAGGTGATTTCGGCGAGTTTATGACTGACTTCTGACGCACCTGACTCAGCAGCATCACGACTAAGTTCACGTCGCGTTTCATAAAAACATTCATCCACAATATGAAGCAACATCGCCGCTCCCATTTCATGAAATAACGCCAGCATATAAACTTCATCAGGGTCTAATCCGTCTTCTAAAGATGCCAAAGCACTTGCTGCTTGAGCAGTGATTTGTACATGATTCCAGATTTTACGCGACGTTTGATGAAATTTGGCACCAGCATCTTTTAATGATTCATGGACAATCAGATACGGTAAAAAAACACGGATTTTTTCAATACCTAAAAAGCCTAAACACAACTCTGCATCTTTAGGCTCTAATGGTTTATCATCTGATTTTTTTACCAAACCAAAGCGGTTCATTACGCCCACCAAGTTTTGAACAAGACCAGCATGCTTCAACGCTAATGGTTTAATGCGTGAAATAGACGCTGCTTTCGTATTGACGATATTCACGGCATCCATTAAATATGGCGAAATAGAAAAGCGGTGATAGGTCTCATCATCAATAGCCATGAGGCGATTTTCAACACGCGACTCAACATCTTGGAATAGCTGAGCTTTCAACGCATTAAATAACTCTTTGTTCTCTTGTTTTGTTGCTTGTCTGGCTAACGCAGGGGCTAGCTCAACATCGAGTAAAATACGGTTGTCTGGGATTTCACTATCAAAATCGTCAGCTTGCGGCAGCAACGATGCTTTACTAACTAGGTAACGGTAGAAGTTTGTTTCTGTTTCAATTACACCCGCTGATTTTAATCCACTCTTGGCATCGCCATCAGCCGCAGGGCGCCGCGATTTTTGCTCGGCGCTTTGGATTGATTTGTCTTCTTTCGATAACCAGCTTTTTAATCGACTCACAATAAACCTTACTAACTCTATAAAATTTGGGCACCGATACAGTGCCACTTAATTATCTATTTCTTTAAATTTTGTTCAAACAACTTAAAGATACGACGATACTCATCTAACCAACTTGATGGCTGTCTAAAGCCATGAGGTTCAACAGGGTAAATCGCCGTTTCAAAATTTTCTTTTTCTAGCTCAATCAAACGCTGAACCAAGCGAACACTATCTTGGAAGAATACATTATCATCTAACACACCAGACATAATCAATAATGGCTTATTTAGATTTTGTGCATATTCAATTGGTGAGCTTTTGCGGTACGCAATATCATCATCATTCGGACGGTTTAAAATGTTTGACGTGTAACCATCATTATAATGTGCCCAATCTGTTACTGGGCGCAATGCCGCACCAGCTTGGAACAATTCAGGTTTAGTGAACAATGCCATAAAAGTCATAAATCCACCGTACGAACCACCATAAGTACCTACGCGGTTTTTATCAACCTGCAAGTACTTACTCATGTAATCGACCCCATCTTCCAAATCTTGAATTTCTGGTGTGCCCATTTGACGATAAATAGCTGTACGCCAGTCACGTCCGTACCCTTTAGAAGCACGGTAATCCATATCCATCACGACATAACCTTGTTGTGCTAGTAAGTTATGGAACATGAATTCGCGGAAGTACCCTGAGAAACCGTAATGTGAATTTTGTAAATATCCCGCACCATGATTAAAGATTACCGCTGGGTAAGATTCTGCTTTTTTACTATCAAAACCTTGCGGTAAATAGACTTTTGCGTAAACAGGCTGCTCACCATGGCTCGATGGGACAGCAACAATTTTAGGTGCCTGCCAATCGTAACTCGCAAATTCTTCGCTCACGGTATCAGTTAAACGCTTAACATCACCTTGCCCATCGCTTGAAGCAACATAGAGATCATTGTGACGTAACAACGACGAATGCGTTAATAGTAATTTGTCTTCTTTTGGACTTAATTTGTAATCCGTCATTCCACCCAGTTTTGTGAGCTGAATAGATTGCTTGGTTGATAGGTCAGTACGATAGATTTCGTATTTTCCAGGATGCGCTTTATTGGCTTTGTAGAAAATTGTCTTGCCGTCATCACTTAAGGTTACGCTACTCACTTCGTATTTACCTTTCGTAACTTGATTGACCTTACCCGCTAAACTGACGGTGTATGCTTGCGAATAACCACTCTCTTCTGATAAAAAGTAAAGGCTTGTATTGTCATTCAACCAACCAAATTCATTAAACGTGTAGTTTACCCATGCGTCGTCATGTAAACGATGCAAAGTTCTTAATTTGTTGTTGGCAAAATCATAACTTGTTAACCAACGATCTTTATTATCATTAGCTTCTAACATGATGGCTAAGGCGCTACCATCGTCATTCCACGAAATAGCACTTTGACGCCATGTCCAATCCGGCAATAACGTAATATTACGCGCTGATTTTTTGCTTTCGTATGTTTTACCGTTTTTAGCGAAATTCTCAGTTTTAACGCTAGCTAACACATCGTCATCAAAACCCGGTAGCTGTGAAAAATCTAAAGTCTGTTGTTTACGATTAGCAATATCAATGTAAACCAAGCTGTGAGCGTTTGGTTTTGCCTCTGCAACACGTGCTCTTGCATCGACAGCTTCAACATAACCTTCACTACCAAGATAGTTAGGCATGATATCGTGCTTGGCACGCCATGATACGCTCTTGTCTTTGGTGGCCACTAATAACTTATCACCACTTGGGCTCAAGCTCATTTCAACTAAACGATGCTTAGGATCTAAATAAAATGGCGCTATAGCGACGGTTTTATTTTGTGCCTTAAGGTCTTGTTTATTTTTATATCGAACCGCTTTGTTATGTTGTTCAAGGGCAACATATTTAATTAAACGGTGCTGCTGAGCACCAATATAAGTTGTCGGTGTTTTTGGCGCCTTAGGTGCCTTAGCAAATTTAATCTCAGCTAATAGTTGTGTACCTTGATGCGCTAAATCCATCGCATAAAAAGCATTACCTTGTTTGAAAGCTAGTCGACCATCAGTTAGGAATTGCAATTGTGAACGACGCATCGAATCACGCGTTAGCTGTTTAATGACACCTGACTGTAATTCTTTAATGAAAAGATTACCTTGGTACACAAACGCTTTTTTTGATTTATCAGAGTTAATGACACCACTCGTTTGAGCAGATAAATGTGCATCTGCTAGCGTTAACTTAGTTGCAGTGCCATCTATAGCCTGCACAAAAACATCGTATAATGGAGAGTCGGCTTGTTTTAACGAATAAAAAATAGAATTGTCATCACGCCAGTTTGCTCTTGATGGTGCGATTCCCATCCATGACGGATCCGCCATGATTTGTTTCATTGTTAACGCATCACCCGACAATAATGGTTGAGCGGCTTGAATAACCTCAACTGGTTGATTAACGACTGGCGCAGAAACTTTAGTAGCTGTTGTTGTACAGGCAGTTGCACCTAACGCAAGGGATGCAATGAGCAAATTTTTCATGAAGATTCCTATTTATAATTGTTATATCAACGCCTTGCAGAATTTCAGAGTAATCACTCCATAAAGGCGTCTGCTAACCGTTGATTTTTATCATAATAAAAATGTTAGCAAGGCGCCTCAATTGTAAGGAGATTCATGAAGAATTGCTAGCTGTGATTGAGTTTACGATATGAGCTAGGAGAACACCCCATATGCTTTTTAAAGGCAAAAATAAATGCAGAACTCGATTCGTACCCCAGCCTCGACGCGATATCTCCAACCGGGTGCTCTTGCGCTAATAGATCTAATGACTGAATAATCCTAAATTTTTGTTTCCACTGGCTAAATCCCAGTCCAAAATACTGATTAAATAATCGGTTTAATGTTCTGCTAGACGCGCCTACTTCCATTGCCCATTGCTCTAATGTTTTCTTATTGCTTGGATCGCCGCTCAATGCTTCAACGATTGGCGACAGCCTTTTGTCGTTAATCGATGGCATAAACAGCCCAGTATTAGGCGCTGATTTAAGCAAATCAATTAACACATCAAACAACCGTTGTCGCTCAGCTGTCATTTCATAATCAAATGGCCATTCACACATCACTAGAATGAGTTCTCGCAACAATGGCTCAACATTGAAGGTGTAAACCTTGGTGCCTAAAACATCACAAAGTGCAGAATCTATATGCAAGTTCCTAAAACTTGCACCATATCGACTAGAGACTTGATGCTCGACACCTGATGGCAACCACAATGCCTGCCCCGGCGGAATAATATAACGCCCATCATCAGCAATGACCTGCATTACACCTTGCGATGCATACACTAACTGTCCCCAGGTATGGCTATGTTTGACCACTTGAACCATAGGATCCATATCACGCCGTACAGGCATAATAGGATGTGTTAATTCACGGTGTTTTGAACGCTGAGTAAGCACCCAGCCTTTCATTGTCTGTTTTTCTATATTATCTGTCATAATTGCGACTACTAGTCATCTTTTGGATATCTTATAATCAATTACCGTTGTTTTTCCACAGATATTATTCATGAAATCATTCATTCCAAAACATTGGCAGACACCTTTTGTCTATCTAGCACTCGCAACAATTACCATGTCAGTCACCTTTTCTGCATGGTTAGCCATGCTCAACAACTTTTCCATTGAAAGCGCCAACTTTACAGGCGCTGAAATTGGTATGTTGCAATCTTTACGTGAGATCCCAGGTTTTCTTGCGTTTACTGCGGTGTTTGTGCTGTTAGTACTCAAGGAACAAACTTTTGCTGTCGTGTCATTAGCGCTGTTGTCGATTGGTGTCACGATTACCGGATTATTCCCTACCGTTTACGGTTTATATGCCACCACAATTCTCATGTCGATTGGATTTCATTATTACGAAACCATTAACCAATCCCTTAGCCTGCAATGGTTTTCTCATGAAGAAGCCGCAGAAAAGCTGGGGCTATTACTGTCAATAAAGTCTGCATCAGCGTTGGTCGCTTACGGCGCTGTTTGGGTTGCCTTTAGCTTGTTAGATGCACAGTATATGTGGGTTTACATAGCGCTTGGCGGCGCAGGTATTGTACTAACCGTTATTTTATTTCTTGCGATGCCGGAGTTTAACCACGGCGAAACTCAACATAAAAAACTCATTTTAAAGAAACGCTACAGTCTTTATTACTTATTAACGTTTTTGTCTGGCGCGCGCCGTCAAATCTTTGTGGTGTTCGCTGGGTTCTTGATGGTAGAAAAGTTTGGCTATTCAGTCGCTGAAGTCACGGCTCTGTATATTTTAAATCACGTCATTAACTTCTTTTTAGCGCCCAAAATCGGCAAGTGGATCGGCCGTGTCGGTGAGCATAAAGCGCTCACTTTAGAATATATTGGTTTAATCATTGTATTCACGGGGTACGCGCTGGTTGAATCAAGCACGATCGCTGCGGGATTATATGTTATTGATCATCTATTTTTTGCAATGGCGATCGCGTTAAAGACCTACTTTAAGAAGATAGCCGACCCTAAAGATTTAGCAGGAAGTGCGGGTGTGAGCTTCAGCATTAACCACATTGCAGCGGTATTTATTCCTGCACTCTTTGGGTTAATTTGGCTGATTGATAACTCATTAGTATTTTATGCTGGCGCCGCATTAGCAGCATGCTCACTCATTGCTAGCCAGTGGGTACCAAGACCAGATCAAATGCCACAGCATAAAGCGGCTTAAATAAGGGCTATAGAACATTAAATTGAATGGGAGAGCAGAGATGCTCTCTCATTTTTTATGGCACTTAATAGTGCTCTATAAAGTTACCCAGCAATGATAATCCTTGCTCAGTTAATATAGATTCTGGATGAAATTGTACACTTTCAATTGGCAGTGTTTTATGACGCATTGCCATAATTTCTTGACCGTTTTCACCTTCGACGGTGGCGGATATTTCAAAACATTCAGGTAAAGTCGTTGGTTCAACAACCAGCGAATGATAACGAGTGACGCGCAAAGGGTTAGGCAATTGCTCGAAAACACCTTTTTCGTCATGATCGATCATGGATGTTTTTCCGTGCATCACTTTATGCGCGAGCACAACATCGCCACCAAAAACTTGCGCTATCGCTTGATGTCCCAAACACACACCAAGAATTGGTAACTTTCCAGCAAAGTGTTTAATCGCTGTTAACGAGATTCCCGCATCATTAGGTGTGCATGGGCCTGGCGAAATGACCAAATACTTTGGTGCAATTTCTTCAATCTGTGACAAGCTTGTTTGATCATTTCTAACCACTTCAACGTGATGACCAAGTTGCTGAAAATATTGGACTATGTTGTAGGTAAAAGAATCATAGTTATCTATCACTAAAATCATGACTGGCTGTTACTTTCCGCTGCTCTAAATCGTTCGATGGCGAATACTACAACAGCCGCCGCGATACTGCACCCACAAAATCCCAACATCAGTGGCAATAGCGTGTTATCAAATAATGATCCAATGAACAACGCTATCGCGACAGCGGTAAGCGTTGAAACAGCGCCAACAACAGCCGCACCAAAGCCAGCTAAATGACCTAAAGGTTCCATCGCAAGAGAATTTAAATTACCAAATAAAATACCAACACTGGCAAAAGCAACAACGAAATACGCGGTAGTCCACGTCAGCGGTGGCATGTAATCTTGAGAAATTACGATCGGCATAAAAATAATTGATGCAGTGACTAAAACGACAAAGGCTCGTAGCACCATATACTGCATACCTTTACGTACAACAAATTTACCATTAAAAAAGGACGCAATACCGTACACTAACGCCATACCAGCAAAATAGACCGCAAAGTATTCGCCTAACTCATATTGATTACCAAAAATCTGCTGAGCGCTGGCCAAGTATGAAATGAAAGCGCCTGATAAAATACCTGCCGCCAAGGTATATGCCATCGCCACCGGAGTCGTTAGAACTTCACGGCATGTTGCCCACAACACACTTACTTTTAACTCTTTTCTATGCTCTGGTGCTAATGTTTCTGGCTGGCGCAGTGCAAACCAAATCAATGATAGAATGCCAAATGTTAGCATGACACCAAAGATCGCATGCCACTCTGCTACTAATAAAATGCCTTGTCCCATTAGCGGCGCAATCATCGGTACAAGAATGAAAAATACCATAATAAAAGACATCACCTGTGCCATGCGCGGCCCAGCGTATTTGTCACGAATGATTGCCATCGTTAAAACACGTGGTGCGGCGAGTCCAAATCCTTGCATAAAACGCGCAATAAGCAGTGCTTCATAAGTTTGCGCATACATACACACAACAGTAGACACAAGAAATACACTGTAACCTGCGTAAATAAGAGGCTTACGACCAAAGGTATCCGATAAGGGACCAAATAGAAGTTGCCCAAATCCTTGCCCCAACAACACTAGTGAAATCACCAGTTGAATATCTTGCGATTGTGTTAATTGCAAAGATGTTTCAATCATGGTCATTGCAGGCATAATTGCATCAATAGATAACGCGACTAAAGACATCATAAACGCCATTAAGCTTATGAATTCTATATTTGGTTTTTTGTGCTCTATTGGATTGGTCAACAGTTATACTCGGTAAGCGATTTTAGCCAACGATTATACCAGCTTAACCACCATTAAATGATGGTCATTTGGAAATATTCCTTTACCACATGCAAAGGGGATTCATCATTTTACTGTCGGCTAGGTTCGAAGCTATCATAGCGAGGTAAATTTACGTCCATATCTTCCCAGTTAGCTTTTGAAGAAACAAAATTATGAGAGATTGGGCGCTGCGAGATATCAGAATCTAAAATCCCTAAACGCAAACGATAGCGCGTTGGGTCATCATCGTTGGCGCTGTACACGGGCGAACCACAGTTCTCACAAAAATAGCGATAACGACCTGGTTTAAATGAAAACGAACTTAAACGCTCTTTGCCTTTGATTACGGTAAATTGAGCGGCATTTACAAAACCATTTGTCGCATATGCTGTGCCGCTGTTTTTGCGACATAATGAACAATGACAGTGAATAATATCACTTATTTCACCATTCAATTCAATATGCACTTCACCGCACAAACACTTACCTTTGATCATCATTTTTGTTCCTCATTAGATAAGCGAATAATAATACCTCAACTGCGATAATTCGGATATCATGGCGCGTCAATTATTACAATTTCACAATCTGTTCGTGCCGTAATTTTGAACGTTTGAGACATTGTTATTTGCGCGCCATCGCCTTTTTTCATTTGGGCAGTAGAGTACTCATTCTCGACAGTAAACTCACCGCTCGATGCCAACACATACACTTGATGATTGATAGGATGCGTAAAAGTTGTGCCGGCCTTTATTTTTCCACCGTAAATTCTCGCTTTTTGGTGAATAAATAGCGCATCATTATCTTCTGAAAAGCCAGACACCAATAGTGGTAGTTTGGTATCACGTTTCGCTGGGAAGTCTTTGGTGCCCCAACGTGGCGTGACATCACGTTCATTGGGTTGTATCCAAATTTGATACAACGTCAGATCTTTATTACTGCGATTGTACTCTTCATGCACGATGCCCGTACCAGCACTCATCACCTGCACCTGACCTTGCTTTGTCACGCCACTATTACCAACACTGTCCTTGTGTGACACTGAGCCACTTCTAACGTAAGTAATAATTTCCATATTGTCGTGGGGATGCGGAGCAAAACCAGTATTGGGTGCAATGATGTCATCGTTGATCACCCGCAAGGTGCCAAAGCCCATGCGCTTTGGATTATAATAATTAGCAAAACTAAAATGATGATTAGCATTAAGCCAGCCGTGGTTAGCCTTGCCAAGTTGTTCAAATGGAATATGTTCAATCATAATTAATCTCTTGGATAGAATGTTAAGACTACTTTACTTGGTAACATTCAGCAGAATAACCGTGTTAAAGTGTTCTATATATTCAAATAATTTGAACAATAAAAATGACCATTAGCCATTCTTCACCTATCACTTTGGAAGCCTTAACGGTGCTCGATGCTATCGATAAGCAAGGCAGTTTCGCCAAAGCAGCGCAGCAGCTTAACAAAGTACCATCAGCATTATCGTATATTGTGCAAAAGTTAGAAGAGCAATTAGACGTAACCTTGTTTATTCGACAAGGTCGCCGCAATGTATTAACACCTGCAGCAAAGCATTTACTGACACAGGGACGTTTATTACTGGACGCTGCCGACAAATTGTCTGAACAAACAAAAACCATTGCCAATGGCTGGGAGCCTAAATTACGCATTGCCATCGATTCTATTGTCGATAGCTTGCTGGTTTTTAAGGTGTTAGAGCAATTTATCAGTGAACATCCCACCATTGAGATCGATGTCAGTGAGGAAGTATTAAATGGATCATGGGAAGCTTTGATTGATGATCGCATTGATATTGTTATAGGCGGCGCGCCCCCAGTGCCAACACAGTATGGCATTAGCGCACGAGAATGGCACTATGTGGATAATATCTTTGTCGTCAATAGTGCGCATCCATTGGCTAAAATCAATCAATCATTGTCTGAAAAAGATTTAAAGACGCATCAAACCATAGTGACTCATGATAGTGCCATCAATGCTGTTCGTCGCAATCTTGGTGTATTTGAAGATAGCCGTCACTTTTTTGTCCCCACCATTGACTACAAAATCAATGCAATCAAAGCAGGTATTGGCGCTGGCTATATTCCACGCTCACGTATTCTTGATGAACTAGCTTCTGGTGAATTACGGGAGCTGGCATTGTCGTCGCCAACAACAGCGCTCCCATTATATATTGCGTGGAAGACTACCAATCGAGGTAAAGGATTAGCGCGCCTTATTGAACTGCTGCAAGAAGATTAATCATCACCCATTGAAAGCACTTCAGTTCGTTGCTGCGAGTCACCTAAGATCACTCGACCATGAACTAGAGTCTGGTAAATATGATTAAACACTTTACCCGATTGCCCGTTATTGTCATCTAAGAAATAGGAATGTCCTTTGGGCATATCGTATTTATTATTAAAATCATCACAATCAAAAGCATACACATTGTTTGCCACCTTACTCATATCCTCAGGGCCAGTATGACCAAGGCGACGAGACGCGACCTTGTTTTTAAGGTTAGATATTTTACTCGAGCGCAGCGCTAAATCGTCACTGGCGAAATAGACACTCACATTACGAGAAGCTTGTGCGATCAAAGCTCCTTTTTCAGGCTTTTCTAATGTTTCGTTAACCACATCTGCTGCTACCATAAAGGTGTTGCGAAATAGCAAAGGCACGCCATTAGCCAAATCATATTTGTTCCACCAGCCCATGGTTTCACGTAATACTCGATTGCCCATTGAATGCGCCAACACATTAATTCGTTTCAAACATGGATCTTGTTCAGGCGCGTCATCACGCCATGCCATAAACTTTTGCAATACCCGAGCAAAAGCTGGTGCACTTAAATCAGCCGATTTTTGGTCATCCCAATAATCTTTGATGATCCCAAAGTCGTTATCGCACGGCCAAATAATAGGTACGACTTGTACTAAGTCAGGACTTTTCTCATCGAACAGTGCTTGTAGTTTTTGCGCACGCGGGAAGATATCTGGTTCAGGTAAATTAGAGAAACCATGAATTAACAATAGTATTTGCTTTGGCTCACTGAGTTTGCAGGTGCATTATTATCCAAATCAAACTCAAATTGCTGGTCAATCGATCCTGAAAACGATCCCTTTGGCGCTCTATTAGTGATAAACAACATAGCTAACGTACTCCTGAATTGTTGAGATGAAGATGAGGTACTGAAGACCTTCGTTACATAAAATTAGTTTACGATCACCACTTAATCAACGTCATAGACAAAGTTATGCCCAAACTGGCGTTTCTCGATAAATAACATCTAATAGCTCGCCATATTTTTATTAAAACAATGAGAAATAGTGTTATAAAGACAAGTAATTCATGAATTTAAATCATAGGTTAATATGATAGAACGCACGCACCTTGCCATTGTGCAACAAGTTGATCAATTAGGAACGCTTACCCAAGCAGCTGATGCCCTATTCCTTACCCAATCGGCACTAAGCCACGCAATGAAGAAGCTTGAAACACAACTTGGCGTTAAGGTTTGGAAAAAAGAAGGCAGAACATTACGTTTAACACAAGCGGGCCAATCCATTTTGTCGCTGGCTAATCGTGTGTTACCGCAAATTGAACATACCGAGCAGTTGATGAGCCAGTTTTCACAAGGACAACGTGGCACATTGCGCATTGGCATGGAGTGTCATCCTTGTTATCAATGGCTGTTAAAAGTGGTGTCTCCCTACTTAAATCAATGGCCTAATGTCGACGTTGATGTAAAACAAGAATTCCAATTTGGCGGTATGGGCGCGCTAATTAATTATGATATTGACGCGTTAGTCACGCCAGATCCGCTGTATAAACGCGGCCTTGTATACACCCCAGTATTTGATTATGAATTGGTGTTAGTGGTGAATAAAAGTCATGCTCTTGCTGGTGAAAAATACATAAAACCACAACAGTTAAGTGACGAAGTACTTATCACCTATCCCGTAGAAATTGATAGATTAGATATCTTTAGCCAATTTTTGATGCCTGCTCAGTGTAGCCCCAGAAAACATAAAACTATTGAAACCACCGACATCATTTTGCAAATGGTCGCCAGCAACCGCGGTGTTGCTGCAATGCCCCGATGGTTGGCTGAGCAATATGAAGATACGCTACCTATTGCATCAGTGAAATTAGGAAAACAAGGCATCGATAAGCAAATTTTTATCGGTATTCGTGAAGCAGAAATATCAATCGATTATGTTGAGAGCTTTTTGGAAATAGCTAAAAGACCGCATATTGATATTTAAAACTGCCTATTTATTTAATGGAATGTTTACGATAAGCTCATGACGATAAATAATTAAGTATTAAAGGGATTTTATATGTTTAAGGGCATTATTAACTGCTTTTTTTGTTGCTTCATCTGTTTAAGCTCAACAGCCTATAGTGAAGAAGTCGTCATGCCATTAGAAAAAATTGAGCATTTTTATTTAAATACCGTTGGCGATATAGAAAATAACAAACAAGTTCCTTTTCCTATTCTCTTTGTCTACAACCACCAATCTAAAAGAGTTTTATCAAAAAATGATACTAAGAAACTGTTGGGTGATAATTTCCCTTTAGATTTTATTAGGCATGAAAATTCATCCGCAGAAATTAATGAAAAAAACTTCTCTGTCAAAATTTTTAAGAATGATAATTCTCTCCAATATAGTGTCTTTTATATCATCATGATGCAATGGGCACTGTCAGAACCTTCAATGAAAAATACCGATAAAAAAATTAAACAGTATTTCTCTAAAAACAAGAAGTATCGTTACGTCCCTATTTTTATAGGTGGTTGATCTATCTCTAGTTATTAGCTTATAACGTATAAAGGAATAACGAATTGCAATCAACTATCGTTAACGTAACCAATCTTTCTAAGTCCTTTGGTAAAGAATCAGTACTCCACAATATTGATTTTGAAATACATCGTGGAGATTTCGTTGCGATTAAAGGCCCATCAGGCAGTGGAAAGTCGACATTATTATCAATAATTGGCCTCCTAGAAAATTATAGCTCAGGAAAAGTCAGCCTATTTGGTGACGATGTATCAACATTTTCTGAACAAAAAAAATCAACCTTTAGAAACAAAAAAATTGGATGGATATTTCAGAATTTCAATTTGATTGGCGACATGACAATTTCTGACAATATTACACTTCCACTTAAATATGCTAAATCAAAAAACGATACCAAAATCATCGTTTCTAAGGCACTTGAGAATGTAGGGCTGGCAGCCAAAGCAAATAGTTATCCCGCTCAATTATCGGGCGGGCAACAGCAAAGAGTTGCAATTGCACGGGCTTTAATAACCTCTCCAGATCTCATATTAGCTGATGAACCGACAGGTAGTTTAGATTCTGCAAATGGGGAAAAAGTAATGAGTTTATTAAGAGAGCTTAATAAACAAGGGAAAACAGTCCTAATGATTACTCACGATGATGAAATAGCGCAACAAGCAAATCGAATTATAACCATTACTGATGGGTGTGTTCAGAAGCAATGAGTGACTCAATTGTCTCTTACGGATTAAAAAAGTGGCAAGATATTAGAGTCCTCTGGCTATGTATTGTCATAGGTATAAGTCTATTCGTCTCATTCCTAACAATTGGCTTGCAAGTTTTGCCTGCGATTCAGTCCCCTATTCCAACATGGGTAAAAGATAAAGATAGTCATTACTTAACTATTGGTAGAAAAAATTCAGTGGGAGAATTTGCACCTATCAGTGGTTCACAACTAAAACCGTTATATACGGCTGCCTCAATCGATGCAGTTGCTACCATAGGGTTTAGAACGACAAACTTTAAACTACCTACCCTGCAAGAAAAAAAATTAGAAGTCGCTTATGTTGACCAAAATTTCATTAAACTTTCTACTCTCAGCAGTTCTATTGCTGACTATGATCAGTTTGGTAATATGGCATATGTTAGCGAGGATATTTGGCTAAAGCTTAATAAGCTTCCGGCAACATCACGACGAATAACCCATAGTAATAGTAATATTTCTTACTTGGTTATCGGTGAAATTCCCAAAGGCCTGTTGAAAGTGGGGAAAAATTATCCAGATATTTTACTAGCTCAATCCCAACTGATTTATACCTTACCCTTTAGAATTGCTGCAGATAAGAGTCCAGAATACAAAGCAAAATTCACAACTATTTTAGAAGGTTTTCCTGTTTATTACGCCCTCATAAAATCTACTTCACCGGTAGACCCAAGTCGTGTCCACCTTATTTTAAACGATTATAAAAATTCAAATTTTAAAGAGATTAAAAAAGAAATTTGGATAACTGAACATGTCGAGTTTTCTCCAAAACTACGAAACGCAATTAATCAGCAGTGCCTATTCGTCTTATCTCTTATTATTATTCTAGGGTTTATAAGCTATTTTAATTTATTTGGTGCAACCACTAACCAACTGCTCAATCGACATGAAGAATTTAAAATAAGAATGGTGGTGGGTGCCACGAAGCGTAATCTCATAAAGTTATGTTGCATTGAACAGCTACCAATGCTCTTTACAATAACTTTAACGAGTTTCCTTATCTATTTTTCATTAGTTGAATCACTCGCTCAGCAGGCAACTTATCAGCAATACTTTCCTTACCGCATAAGTGCCAACTCAGTTCTTTGGTTAACTATTCTATTTTTCAATTTGATTGTGATTATTCTATGTACTGTGGCGCCTCTCTTGGGAGTTCGCACAAATCAATTATTTAACAGAATGAGTGCTAAATTCGGTAATAGGAGTATTAGTAATATTCAAAATATTATCGCAGTAATTCAGATATCATTTACCATCTTAATTATCACGATAACGATAAATATGTACTTGGAAGCAATGAAACATCGTCAAGAATTCAGTTTTCCATCCAACATATCTGAATATTCAATTTCACTAAATAAACCAACCTCTGTTAATTTTATACACAAATTACTTACAAACGATGAGTTGAAGAAAAGTGCAGCTTGGGCTGACCAACCTTTTATAGGAAACAGCCAATTAATAGCTACTGCTCGCCTAATTAATGGATCCGAGATCACCAGTAGAATCAAGTTTGTCTCCAATGATTACTTTTCCACAATTGGCGCAAGTGTCCAGTATCATGAACTTGAAAACGTTTTTAAAGGTGCCGTATTAAATGCCTCAGCGCTGAGACAATTAAACACACAGGTAAACAATCAACAATTACACATATCGACATTATTGAAGTCCTATTCATTACCGATTATCGGCAGAGTTCAAGATCTTCCACACATAGGTAATAAACATACTAATCAACCAGTTATTTACATTTTCTTTAAGCAAGATCCTGACATTTCATTGAAAAATATATTTGTATATCATGAGGAACAATCTGATTTCTTATTTAAAGAGTACTTGATAAATTTATTGGACGATTCGATTGAAGGAGTGAAAGTATTAAAGCATGAGAAAGTACAATCACAATTAGAAAAACGAAACCATATTCAAATTACGTTATTAAATTTATCCACATTAATCACAGCTATCGTCTTATGTTTACTATCAGCGAGTTTTTACATTCAAAATAACAAAAACATTATTCACAATAAATTAAGATTTGGCATCATGAGAGCAGTAGGGGCACCACACTCTATTTTCTATAAAATACTAGCTAAAAAAAATAACCAACTATTAGTAGTTAGTTCAGTTTTGAGTCTAATAATTGTATTAGCAACAAAGTCAGAGATAGAGAAAATGTTAGAAAGTTCTGTCAGTATTTTATTACCCTTTAGCATAGCAACTATTATTGCGTGTTTTATCATCAATATTTCAACGTTAATTTCAACCTTTAAACTTAAATATGCTTCAGTAAAGGCGATGCTTGAAACCTGATATGAGTCAAACAATATCCTTATGACAATGTGGGCATTGTTTATGAAGCGGCTGCTGTTGGCTGTGAGCAAATAATAAAAGTTGTGCTTCTTGTTCGGTAATCCCCAGTTCACGGCGCAATAAGTCTAGATGCTTTTTCTCGTTAGCATCGATAACACCATCATGTAATGATTCGATTAACTTATGACGATACACACTGCGATTCTGTTTTAATTGCGCTGAAAACCCTGAGGCTAAAATACCGGCGGGTAATGCCACCATTCCCATACCAACCACGGTGATCAAGCCACCAAAAACCTTGCCTAATGGCGTAATAGGCGTGACATCCCCATAACCTACCGTTGTTAATGTTGCCGTTGCCCACCACATGGCAGCCGGAATGCTGCCAAATGCCTCCGGTTGTACTTCGTGCTCGAGTAAATAAATCCCACTAGCCGCTGTAATAAGTACAATGGCGAGAATAGAAAATGCAGCAAAGAAAGAGCTAGACTCTTCTTTAAAGACCCGAAGCAACATGGTCATCGCGTTGGAGTAACGTGTTAATTTAAAGATACGAAACACTCTAAAGACACGTAAGAAACGTAAATCCATAACGAAGAATAAACTGAGATAAAATGGGGCAATCGCTGCAAAATCTATCAGTGCAGGAATCGAGCACATGTACTTTAATCGACCTTTAAAGCTATCTTCGTATTCCCCTTCTTTAATGTCAGGACATGACCAAACTCTTAATAAGTATTCGATGGTAAAAACAGTAATCGAAAACACTTCAAAATACCAAAATTGACTAGCGTATTGCGCTTCAATACTTGCGACTGACTCCAACATGATGGCCGCGACGTTGGCAATAATAAGCACTACCATCGCAAAATCCATAAAACGAGAACTGCTACTAGCCGATGCATTAAACTCGATTAATTGTGATACATTACGTCGCAGTCGGGCAAAGCTCATAGATTTCAGTTTCCTATTATTTTTATGGATCGACAATGATTTCAAATCAACCACTTATCACGCTGTTATTATTCACACTTCTCGCAGGACTCGCAATGCCTGCAGGTGCTATTTTAGCGAATTTATCGCAACGTTTTCTACATTGGAAAACCAGTGAAATAAAACACGGGATCATTGCATTTGGCGGCGGCGCACTCTTATCAGCTATCGCATTAATTCTGGTGCCACAAGGTATTGAGCATCAAACAATAGGTTCAGCCGCGGCATACTTCCTAGCTGGTAGCATTATCTTTATGCTGATTGATATCTTGTTGGATAAAGTCAAAAGCACTGCGAGCCAACTCGTTGCAATGCTGAGTGATTTTATTCCTGAAGCATTAGCATTAGGTACTGCAATTGCGTTGGGCAGCCCAAGTAGTTTTTTGCTCGCGTTATTAATGATTTTGCAAAATTTACCAGAAGGCTTCAATGCGTATAATGAGTTAAAACAATCTTCACGCATTAGCTCACTAAAGATTATTATCTTGTTTATTTTGATGTCATTGGTTGGCCCAATTTGCGGCGTGGTCGGTTACTGGTGGCTAGCAGATGCCCCCTACGCTATTTCGTCCATCATGTTGGTAGCTGCTGGCGGCATTTTATATTCAGTATTTCAAGATATTGCCCCACAGGCGAAGTTAGATCGCCATTGGATCCCATCTCTTGGCGCAACACTTGGATTTTTATTGGGTATTGTGGGTCATATGAGTGTTCTAATTGGAGAATAACATGCATTGTTATTCTCCTAATTAATGCTATTAAGTGCTGCTATTTTTCCAATCACATGCTAACGCTGCCATCATGACTTTGTCAAAGAACTCACCATGACGAAATCCAGCTTGGCGTAACACGCCTTCATGTTGATATCCCGCTTTTTCATAGGCTCGATACGCCGCAGGATTTGTAGCAAAAGCCGTAAGCTCTACGCGGTTTAAACCTAATGAATTAAATCCATAATCGGTAATTAATTTTGTCACTTGCGTTGCAATGCCTTTACCCCAGTAGGTTTTATTACCAATGAGAATAAAGTATTCACCGCAGCGGTTTAAGTAGCTAATGGAAGTGATTCCCGCATAGCCAATCAGCTCATTTGAATCAGCGCAGCAAATACCAAACGACACCGTTTTATTACTGGCGTTGATGGTTGATAACCATTGCTTAATGTCTGCCAACGACTGTGGATAGGCGTATGATGAAATACTAAACTGAGTGACTTCTCGGTCTTGTGACCATTGAAAAAATGTCGCTGCGTCTTCGATATCTAACGCTCGCAATATAGTGTTATCGCTTTTGATAAGCATAAAATGTCCCTATTTCTTAAGCATCGATTTTAAATCAGCGAAGGGGTTATAAGTCGCCAAATCTTGATTGTTATCACCAGCATCCACACGTGTTGGATGTTGTTCATGCTCGGTGTATTTTGCATGCTCATTATCATGGCAATAAAGACACAACAGTTCCCAATTACTACCATCATTTGGGTTGTTGGTATGATCATGGTCGACGTGATGAACGGTTAACTCTCGAAGATTAGAATATTGAAACTCGCGGGCACAGCGACCACAAATCCATGGGAAGAGTTTGAGGGCTTTATCGCGATAACCTTGTTCTTCACGTTTATAATTGGCGGATGTTCCGTATAAATCTGACGACATAATGCTTAACCTAAAATTATTATGCCGTCAGTATACTTTGCTATTGATTAGAGTCTAGCGTCATTGCGCTACAGATAGATAAGTAATTACTTTAACGTTTTCTTTTCTTAAATTTACTCAGTTTTTCCTCACTAAGCTTATCAATGTATTCAGTAATTAGATGCCTATTCCATACACAACAAATAAATACCATTAGAAATTGAGCAACAATAATCGTGTTTTGATAAATAGGTGAGAGGTTAACCATCCAGAATACAAATAAATCGCCAAAGAACAATGGCATGGATAAAATAAACGGTACCCAAAATAACATTTGAACCCAAGTATATCGGCCAAAAAGCTTCAAAATGGGAGATAATATGACAGGAATCAACAATCCACATAATAATGCGCCAAATAGCGCGAAAAAAGATGTACCTTCAAATATCAGCACATGGATGAACCAATCAGGTAAAGGTAAATACCAGGCCTGCGGAGAGATAAAATCGACGGCTATGCCGAGATAGCCGCCTGAAACGTCATTGCTTTGAATGAAAATATTACTTTGAGTTAACGCAATACTTAGTAAAACCGCCAATACAGTAAATACTTTAAGAGAGTTTACTAACGGCCTAAAGTAATTCCAGTGCTCAAGTTTTTTTACGGGGGATAAATGAAAGACATCGTGCTCTTCGCTCTTAATCATCATCATTTTTCCATCCACTTTTTTCGCCTCACCCACTAACAATACTTCGTCGTTGTGGCGCAAAAATGTTTGATGATGACCTATTTTTTGCTCGTCTTTAAAATCCTTTTCTGGTAACCACAGTAATCCTAAATCTGTTGCTGAAACCTCAATACTCCCCGTCGAATCTTGAAGCATGAATGGCACACCTTGTTCGTCAGTTTCGATCGTTTTCTTACTAACATTGCCTTCCGAATCTCTAGTTTCTCTATATTTTCGATAAGTATAGGCAACGCATTCTCTGTTATCTGCCGGCGCGTGAAGGACTTCCAGTTTTTGAACACGCCCTCTGATTTCAACTAATCCTTCCTGCAATGTCCTGATATCAGAAGTGGGTAGCTTCTTTTGAAGTTTTAGATAGGTACCGCCTTTGTTATTTAAGACAATAGCCACAATAATAGCCCCCATAATAATCACGGGTAAAAGCCACGAGCTAACAAAGAATGAACCAATAAGAAGCACTGCCACGATTAATTTAATGAGTGGCAGTGGTAAAGGAAGTTTTTTCTGCATAAAGTTAATCAATATTGAAAGTAAAAATATCGATTAAGTGTAGTCTATTTATCCGATAAAGAGAGATTTTATAGCTCACAATACACGTTTGACCCAGCAGTGAGTCCCAACACTATATTTTCACAACAAAGCGCCCTTTAGACTTACCTTCTAGCATGGCCATCAATTGATCAATAGTGTCCTCTAATGCAATTTCACTGGTGAGTTCAGCCAAGCAATTAGGTTTGAATTCACTAGCCATTTTATTCCACACTTTCAAACGTTTATTCATTGGGCACTCCACCGAGTCGATGCCAATTAATTTAACGCCACGTAAAATAAACGGGAAAATCGACGATGTGAAATTGATATCACCCACCATGCCACTACAAGTAACAGTACCGGTATATTTAGTTGATTTGATAGCACTGGATAACAGCGAGCCACCAACGACATCTATAACACCGGCCCAACGCTCTTTGAGCATTGGTCGTTTCTCATCGATAACTTCATCACGGCTCACGACACTGTTTGCACCTAAGCCTTTTAAAAAAGCTGCTTGATCAGCTTTACCTGTTACTGCACAAACATCAAATCCAAGCTTTGCAAGAATAGCGACAGCCACACTGCCAACTCCGCCAGTAGCACCTGTTACTAAAATCTCACCACCACTTGGTGTTACGTCATTTTCAAGCAATGCGTTAACCATAAGTGCTGCGGTTAATCCAGCTGTGCCATAACTCATGCTTTCTTTTGCAGTAAGATTGCTTGGCAATGGAACAACCCAGTTCGCTGGTACACGAACATATTCAGCCAATCCGCCTGCGGTATTCATCCCCAAATCAAAGCCAGTAACCACCACTTGCATACCTGTAGGTAAATTAACGTCACTTGATTCCACAACCTCGCCAACCGCATCTATACCGGGAGAGTGTGGAAAATTACGACTGACGCCTGGGTTACCAGTCGCAGAAAGTGCATCTTTAAAATTAAGTGATGAGTAAACAACTTTAATTAATACATCGCCTGCTGGCAGCTCACAAAGCTGTCGTTGCTCAATCGCTCGGCTAAAGGTTTTAGGTGCGTCTTCTCGAACAACTAATGCGGTATACGAAGTATCTGTCATGTTTATTCTCCAGTTGGGTTTTTATCATCATAAAGATGAAATCATCAAAATACCTATCGTCTTTAGTCTAATGTCCAGTGAACAGAGTTTAATCACACGATAAACCGTAACTTACCAAATCAAATTAACTGAGTTATTATCGAATTTAGCGATATTATATTTGGACTCTTAATGGAAAACCTTTGGTCAATGCTCTACCAATATTTGCCTGCATTATTGATTGGCAGCCTTTGTGGAATAGCCCTTTGTTATTTGTTATTGCAGCGATCGATGCGCCAAGCACAACGTCAACAACAGGCTCTATTTGATGCGCATCAACAACAACTCCAGCAGCAATTAGACCACAGCGATGACATGATCGATAAACTACACATCGATAATGAGAAACATAAAGCTCAAGTGGCTAGCATGACTCAAGAAAAAATCGAGTTGATGACCAAAGTCAGCGAACTAAATGCAATCCATCAGCAACTCATCGATTCTCATCAACAACAATTAGCACTCATAAAAGCCAATGAAGAAGCATTGAAAACACAATTTTCTCATTTAGCACAGCAAGCATTGGAAAAGAAAAGCGAAGACTTTGCCAAAGACAACCAACGAAATATTGATGCACTTTTAGCGCCACTTAAAGCTCAGTTAGGCGATTTTAAGCAACAAGTTCAACATAGTCATGACGCGGAAAGCAAACAACGCCACGAGCTTAAACACGAAATTCACAGTTTAAAACAACTCAATCAGCAAATGGCACAAGATGCTATTAACCTGACAAAAGCCTTAAAAGGCGACAATAAACAGCAAGGTAATTGGGGAGAAATAATTCTAGAGCGGATTTTGCAAGAATCCGGCTTAAGAGATGGACATGAGTACCAAACACAAAGCCACCATCGCAATGATGACGGCAAAGCGTACCGACCTGATGTCATCGTTCACCTACCTGACAACAAAGATATAATTATTGATTCAAAGGTGTCACTGACTGGCTATGAGCGCTACTTCAATAGTGATGATGAATTAGAACGACAGCTGGCGCTAAAAGAGCATATTCAATCATTGCGTTCTCATATTAAAGAATTAGGCGCAAAAGACTATCATCAGCTTAATGGTGTTCGTACATTGGATTATGTGTTGTTGTTTATCCCTATTGAACCTGCATTTTTATTGGCTATTGAACATGAACCTAACCTAATCAGTTACGCGCTTGATCATAATATCATGCTCGTTAGTCCGACAAATCTGTTAGTCGCGTTGAGAACCATCAACAATTTATGGCGCATCGACCAACAAAATAAAAATGCGCAAATCATTGCCCAAAAAGCCAGTAAACTCTACGATAAAATCCGCTTATTTGGAGACGATCTACTTAACGTTTCACATCATATTACTAAAGCAAATCAAAGTGTTGAATTGGCAATAAAGAAACTAAGCACAGGTAAAGGCAACGTCATTTCTCAGGTTCAAGGTTTTAGCGATCTTGGCGTTGAAATTAAAAAACCGATTGCGAATCAACTTACGGATCACGCACAAACATCAATTGTGCCCACTTCACCATCAAATCAATTAGAACAACAAGACAAATAATAATGAATACATTCGACTGGCAACCTAAATTTCAACAGTTTGTTGAACAGCAAATGGCATTTGATCCCGCCCATGATCTTGCCCATATCAAACGCGTCGTAACAAGTGGTATTGCACTGGCCAAAACAGAGCAGGCCGAACTCGCGATAGTGTTACCTGCGTGTTGGCTACACGATTGTGTCAACGTTCCGAAAGACTCTCCAGATCGCAGTAAAGGATCGTTATTTAGTGCAAATCGAGCGATTGAGTTTTTAGCAGAAATTAACTATCCAAGCGAATACTTCGACGCCATTCATCACGCTATAGCAGCGCACAGCTTTAGCGCCAATTTAGAGACTAAAACACTTGAGGCAAAAGTTGTACAAGACGCCGACCGACTAGATGCATTAGGTGCTATCGGCCTCTCTCGCTGTGTCATGTTAGGCGCGACGTGGGGTAGCCAGCTGTATCATCCGCTTGATCCGTTCGCAAAAGAAAGAGCGCTAGATGATAAGAACTTTTGTATTGACCATTTTTACGTAAAACTAAAAGGCTTAGTCAACACCATGAAAACGCCATCGGGTCTGCAAGAAGCAGAAAAGCGATGGCAGTTTATGCAGCAATATTTAGATCAGTTAGCGCATGAAGCTGGGAGCTAGTCTTCCTGAACTTCAAACGACAATAGCTTCTCTTTTGCGTGTGCTAAGTCTGCATCAGGTAAATAGAGTTCACTAATCGTTAAAATAGCGTACAGATTGTTTCTTAATTTATCGTTATCAAGCGCTTCAGGGTTAAGCGCTGTCTGTAACAGATGCAACGCCATATCGGCTAATAATAGGCGTTGCTTTTCAGGCCATTGTGGATCTTTAGCACTTGCATCTAGTGCTAAGTAAGCTGCTTCAATGGCATTATGATGTTTCCAACTCTCTGTAATAATGGTCTGTTTTTGTTCGTTATCCATTTAGTCAATCCATTTAATTTCCCAAAGGTATACATTAAATGTTGTTGTGATCCCATACAAGATCTTTCACTTGCCAGCGACCATCAATCTTAATTAAGTGAAGGTATTCAACCCAATTATCTGACGTTAGCTTTACCGCTGCCATATTATGATAGACATCGAATGTAGTGACTTGATTATTCATGGTCGGTGGGAATCTAGTGCCGGTTTTATTCCAATTTTTGGCATTATGCAACATGCGTTGATAACTAATCTTTCGCAATGTCTTTTTGCCATCCGGACCAATTCTTACCATACTTTTCGCTAAGTCTTTATGCAGCGTGTTCGCCATCAATTCCGGATTCAAAGATTGCAAAGCAATAATATAATTCAAAGAAACTTGTCTAATATTCTCTCGGTCTTTGCTACTAGCAGGTTTAACAGGGGCGATAGCTTGGCGAGGCATAAACTGCTCATTAAGATCAAAGCGATCGACATTCTTAAGTTTTCCCATTGAGCCATAGCGTTTAGTGGCGTAACTAAAACCAAATGGATTAACCGCAGGCTTATTATTCTTATCAAAATAACTGTATTTAATATGCTGGCCTAGGTCATTATATTCATCTTGATAATAAGCAACGCCAAACTCACTATTTGTTACTTGAGCTTCACTATTTAAATTATAAGTTCGATAGGGTCTATGATTATTATCATATTCTATGGCCGTATTTTTAAATGCAAAATATGGCGACAGATTTTGTGCCTCACCAACTAAATTTAATCGACTCTCAAGGACTCGATTTCCTTGTTTTTTCCATTGATAACGCGATATGTGCCATAAAGATTCTTTTGCGTTGCCTTCTACGTCATAAAAGTCTAGCTGCGTTTTAAAGCCAAATTCATCAACTGAAAAGACTTCCTTATGCACCCCGCGAATATTAAGCATTGGTCGATTTTTTACATCAAAATAGCGACGAATTTCTTGGCCATTTTCATAATCAATTGAGACTCGATAAGCCCCCAAGTGAGTCAAAGGGTGTTGCCTAAAGCGTCCAAATGTATGATTAACGATTTCTACAATTCGTTTTTTATCATCATACCGAAATTGAAAATGTGACTTTCCTTTTGGAGGCTCTTTGTAAGGCATGATTCCAACAATTGGTACATGCAACGAAACATGGTTATATCTCAACTCACCAAAATACGCTATTGAGTCATCCTTTGCTTGAAGAGAAAAAACGACTGCGAATAAACAGCCTGCGATCAATAATTTCATTACCGCCTCATTAATTACACTTGTAATCATTTTTTAGCATAGAGTTATGAATTACACAAGTAATCCATAGCGACAATAAAAATTATAAAAAAGTTTATATTTATCGTTGACAAACACTAATGAGAATGATTATTATTAACTCGTGTTTTACGAAACACATCTCCTGACGATGAATTTGATAATGCTGTTTATTATTGATCCTCATTGTTGTGTGTTGATATTTACGGTGTCAATACACACGACTATTGCTCACATTGCTATTATTAGGCCGCCCACAGTACATCGTGTTGCGGCCGCTTTTTTATGCGCTGAAAATTATCCAAACTACGTCGCAATGCCACATTGCAATACTCTTATCAAAATAAGCCACTATATGTTTCTTATATATGCGGCCGCTTTTTTATGTGTTAAAAAATATTCAAGCTGCTTCGTAATGTTTCATTCCATAACCACTGTCGCGACTTGGAAATTCACAGGACATGCATGAAGGTAAGGATTGTAAGATGTTTATTATCGTCAATATGTTAAAAATAGAAGTCGAACATATTTATTAATAATCAACACTTTAAAAATTAAATGTGAAAATAATTAAATTATAGTGTTGACACACCAAATGAGAATGATTATTATTTACCTGCGTTTGAGAGAACGCATCTCCTGACAATGAATCTAATGATGTTGTTTATTATTAGTGCTCATTGTTGTGTATTGATGTTTACGGTATCAATGCACACGACTATTGCTCACATTGCTATTATTAGGCCGCTATATGTTTCTTATATATGCGGCCGCTTTTTTATGTGCTGAAAAAATATTCAAGCTACTTCGCAATGCCGCATTGCAATACTCTTATCAAAATAAGCCACTATATGTTTCTTATATATGCGGGCGCTTCTTTATGCGCCGAAAATTATCCAAACTACGTCGCAATGTCACATTGCTTACTCTCATTAAAATCAGGCCGCCCACAATCGATCCTGTTGCGGCCGCTTTTTTATGTATTAGAAGAACGTTCGCAAACTCGTGAGCCAGCATCTTCAATGAAAGATGTTTAAGAGTGACCAAGATAGGGTGTTAAAAAATCTTCAACCTGCTGAGCACACAAGCCTATTTCTATATCGATACCAGCCTTTCGTAAGATATCAATGCCTTGTCCACTATTGCGCGGATCCGGATCTAAAAGTGCAACCACTACCTGCTTAATCCCCGATGAAACTAATGTCTCAGCACATGCAGGCGTGCGTCCAATAAAAGAACATGGTTCAAGCGTCACGTATGCAGTCACGCCTTCCATACTTCCTTCATAGTTATTAAGCGCCTGCACTTCAGCGTGGTTTCCGCCGATAGATTGTGTAAAGCCTTCTGCAACAATATCGTTTTCTTTGACAAGAACACAGCCAACTGGAGGATTAGGAATGCAACTTGGGAGAGCATTGCGTGATATCGCTAATGCTCTTAACATGAATTTATCTGACATACGTTAACAGCTACGCCATCATCTTAACTAGCTGAGTAACACCGTTCTCAATACCAGTTGCGGCTTGTGAGATTGACTGCGCTAACATGTAAGCTGGCGTCGAAATAACTTGACGAGTTTCATCAACCACAATACCTTCAACATCACGCTCAATGTGTATTCCGCCCATTGCTTCGATCGCTTCTATTGTCGCAGGATCATTACCGATAGTTAGTTCAACACCTTTTCCATAGACACAAGGTAATAAAGCAGGCGCAATACACATGTATAATGCAGGACGTGAAAGCTTACTAAACTCTTTCAATGCAAAAAGCGTCGTGCTATCAACCGTACTTTGAGCGCCATTAATCGCAAAATCAGATAAGTTTTTGGCAACGCCAAATCCACCAACCACCACCACGCCGTCAAATTCTTCGACAACACAATTAGCAAGATCTTGCACATCACCACGATTGATCCTTGCAGCTTCTACCAAAACATTTCTAGAAGCAGCTGAATCTTCTTCACCTGTTAAATGATTGATCACATGGTGTTGCTCAATATTTGGAGCAAAGCATACTGCTTGTACACCCGCACGATCAAGACTTAACAAGGTGACGATCGCTTCTTGCAATTCTGATCCATCATAAACCCCAGATCCCGATAAGATCACCGCTACTTTCTTCATATTTTTCCCCTAATTTTTAACCTAAAATAATGATGCTATTAAAGCAATTTATGACTAAAGATCAAATTAAATGATCTTTTTTTCAATTAATAGTGGCAATAAAAATCCAATCTGTTAAATTAACGCTCCGGCTAAGAAAACGCGGTTAATAATTCGTCAATTAACGATTTATTTTTGCATATTAAGAGCCAGTTAGTTCAAAAAGTCTTCGGCAAACCCTATGCCAAGTTGTATGTATTATCCACATTACATTTAAAAAATGTCAATTTCATCAGCTTTACATTATATCTATGTAAATCAAGTTCTTATGTTAAATTTATTTAACTGTTTTGTTATTTCATGTTTCTCGAAATATTTTATCCCACAGAGTTATCCACAGAAATACGACCTAAATATAAGTTAGTTTTGATACATCATTAACGATACTAATCATCTGGCTAACACCCTCTCAATTCGCGTGCTAAGATAGCACTCAAATTATCACTCATAATTACAAGAACGATCATATTTATGGCTACTGTTAAAGAAAATCCTTTTGTCCTCGTTGATGGATCATCCTATTTATTTCGTGCGTTTTTCGCTCCCCCTCATTTAACGAATTCGAAGGGTGAAGCAACTGGTGCAGTATACGGCGTGATCAACATGCTTCGATCATTGATAAATCAATATAAGCCAAGCAATATGGTTGTCGTTTTCGATGCTAAAGGGCCAACCTTTAGAAATGAAATGTTCAGTGAATACAAAGCAAATCGTCCGCCAATGCCAGACGATTTGAGAATTCAAATTGAACCATTACACGAATTGATCAAAGCCATGGGCATTCCACTAATTTCCATACCTGGTGTCGAAGCTGATGATGTGATCGGAACCTTAGCAATGCAGGCCAGTAAACAAGGTATTCATACGTTAATCAGTACGGGTGATAAAGACATGGCTCAATTGGTTGATGAGAATGTTACCCTCATCAATACCATGACCAATACCATCTTAGATCGTGATGGTGTGATTGAAAAATTTGGTGTGCCACCAGAGCTCATCATCGACTTTCTTGGCTTAATGGGCGATAGCTCAGATAATATTCCTGGTGTGCCAAAGGTGGGTGAAAAGACCGCGCTTGGCATGCTGCAAGGTATCGGTAGTGTAAATGATATTTATAACAACATTGATAAATTAGCGACCTTAAGTTTCCGAGGCGCCAAGACCATCGGTAAACGCATGCTAGAGCATGAAGAAATGGCACGTTTATCGTATAAACTAGCCACAATCAAACTTGATGTGGAGCTAGAACAAGGTCATAAAGATTTTGTCATGGGCACGCCTGCTCAAGATAAAATCATCGAAATATTAGGCCAATTAGAGTTCAAACGCTGGTTAGCTGAAGCATTAGAGGGTCGTAATCCTTTAGGGGTTGGTGATGATTCAGCACCTAGTGCAAGCTCAGGTGAAAACGAACCGTCTAAAACAAGTATTAAAACCAATGATTACCCAGTGCTCTATACACTCGGTCAAATGATGCAATGGTTGCGTAAACTTTCCGAAGCAAAAGAGTTTGCGTTCGATTTAGAAACAAACAGTTTAGATTACATGCAGGCGGAAATTGTTGGCATGTCATTCGCGATAAAAAATGATGATGAGTTTGAAGCGGCATACTTGCCACTCGCTCATGACTATGAAGATGCGCCTAAACAAATCACCTGTGAAATGGCATTGGAGAAATTTAAACCTTTGCTAGAAGACGCTTCGCTGAAGAAGATCGGTCAAAACTTAAAGTATGATCGCAATGTTCTTAAAAACTATGACATCACGTTAAATGGCATTAGTCACGATACGATGTTGGCATCTTATGTGTTCAACTCAACTGCTGTTAAACACAATATGGATGCGCTATCGCTTAAGTACCTTGGTCATAAAACGATTAAATTCGAAGATATCGCAGGGAAAGGTGCTAAGCAATTAACGTTTAATCAGATAAAAATTAGCGAAGCGGCTCCTTACGCTGCTGAAGATGCTGATATCACATTACGCTTGCACCACAATCTCATTGAACGTTTAGACAATGAACCGACTTTGCGTAAACTTTATGACACCATTGAAATGCCATTGTTGCCAGTGTTAGCAGATATGGAACGCAGTGGTGTACTTGTCGATGATACACAGTTATTCGAACAAAGTGGTCAACTGGCAATTCGCATCGATGAATTAGAACAACAAGCATGGTCACTCGCCGGTGAAGAATTTAACTTGGGTTCGACCAAACAGCTTCAAGATATTTTGTTTAGCGAAGAAAAAATGTCACTTCCGGTTCTTAAAAAGACCCCAAAAGGCGCACCGTCTACTAATGAAGAAGTGTTACAAGAACTTGCCCATGATTACGAACTACCAAAAGTTATTTTGGAATACCGTAGTTTAACCAAACTAAAATCGACTTATACCGATAAATTGCCATTAATGATCAATGCGTCAACTGGTCGTGTGCACACTAGCTATCATCAAGCCGTAACGGCCACAGGTCGTTTATCATCAACAGATCCGAACTTACAAAATATTCCGATTAGAAGTGATGAGGGCAAACGAATTCGCCAAGCATTTATTGCGCGTGATGGTTATCAAGTTGTCGCCATAGATTACAGCCAAATTGAATTGCGTATCATGGCTCACTTGTCACAGGATGAGGGCTTATTAAAAGCATTTGCTAATGATTTAGATATTCACCGCGCGACGGCATCAGAAGTATTCAATACACCATTTGACGAAGTGACAACAGATCAACGCCGCAGTGCTAAAGCCGTAAACTTTGGCTTAATTTATGGTATGTCTGCGTTTGGTTTATCTAAGCAACTCGATATTCCTCGAGGATTAGCGCAGCAATATATCGATAGCTATTTCGATAAATACCCAGGCGTAATGCAATACATGGAAGACACTCGCACGAACGCTGCTGATAAAGGCTATGTTGAAACGCTAGACGGTCGTCGACTTTACTTGCCGGATATAAAAGCAAGTAATGGCGCGCGTCGTAAAGCCGCTGAGCGTGCTGCGATTAATGCACCAATGCAAGGCACTGCTGCGGATATTATTAAAAAAGCTATGTTGTTAGTAAGTGCTTGGTTAAAAGAGCAGCCAAGCGAACTTGCTACCATGATTATGCAAGTTCACGATGAATTAGTGTTTGAAGTGCAAACCGATAAAGTCGAACAGTTTAATAAAGACGTTGCAGCACTAATGGCACAAGCTGCAGATTTAGATGTTCCGCTAATCGCAGAATCAGGATCTGGTGAAAATTGGCAACAAGCTCATTAAATTAAGATAACTTAAAATTAATTTACATTTAAATGAACTTAGTTGATGGGTTGCTGACTAACAGTATGTAGTTAGTTATCTCCTTAAGTTATATTTCCTTGTACCGAGCCTTTTTATAAAATGGCTCGGTTTTTTTTTGCCAAAAATTCACTCAATAAATTTTAATTTAAAAAGTCGATGAACTTTATCTAATAGGTGCTGACTAACAGTATGTAGTTAGTTATCTCCTTAAGTTACATATTCTTGTACCGAGCTATTGTTTTAAACATTAGCTCGGTTTTTTTTGCCTCTGATAAATTTATTGCTTATAAAAATAAGTGTAACGAATTAGTCATATTCTACGTCTATACTTAAATTGTTAAGAAAAACCGTAAATAGATAGTGAGGTAGTTATGCGTGATATCACCGAAGATCAAGCTCAAGATATTATTTATGACTCAGCGTTTGAAGTTACTGAATCAACACGTAAACGCTCAAGTGTCGCCAAGCGACGCGCCGTTAGAGCACGAATAGATGAAATCAATGAACAGCGAGAGTTACGCCGTTTGATTGAAGAAGAATGGGATCACGATTAGATTTCAATTAAACCCAAGTAGCAAGCTTGGGTTAGCAGGATCAAGTAAACTTCTAGCTTGTCAGCTACTGCTGAGCAAGTCGCTCTGTTAGTGCCTTAGCTGTTAATGGATAAGCAAGATAGTACCCTTGTCCCAATTCACAGCCAAACTCTTGTAAGATTTTCAATTGCTGTGGCTGCTCAATTCCTTCTGAAACAACTTTAGTACCCAATTTATTAGTCATTGCGATAATGGCTTCGCACAATACTTTTCCGTCATCAGATGCGGTTATGTTGGCAATAAACTGCTTGTCAATTTTAAGGTAATCAACAGCTAGTTTTTTTATGTGGATTAGTGATGAATACCCTGTACCAAAATCATCAATGGCTAACTCAATGCCAAGCTTTTTTAAACGCGCTATTTTAGATATCACGAGTGGAGAAGGCTCAACTAACAACTGCTCACTTACTTCAAAAATAAGATGCTGAACATTTGTTTCGTTTTTCTCAAGATCGACTAACCACTTTTCACTATGACGTCCATTATCAGTGTATTGACGTAACGATGTGTTAACACTAACTTTAAAAGAATGATTATGCAGTTGAGCCCATTCAAGTGATTGTTTACTTGCTTGGTTAATAACCCACTGCGTTAACGGAAAAATTAACCCGCTGTCATCACTTAGCGCAATAAAGTCTTCTGGGTACAACATCCCTCTTGTCGGGTGTAACCACCGCACTAATGCTTCAGCGACGATAATTTTTCCAGTAGTTAAATCGACAATAGGTTGATAATATAAGACCAGTTCATCATTTTTTATAGCACGGCGTAAGTCTTCACTTAATACATGGCGTTCATTCGCTTCTTCTCTCATTTCTTGAGTAAAATAGCTAAAACGATCTCGCCCAGACTCTTTTGCTTGATACATTGCTTGGTCAGCATTCTTCATCAATACATCAAGTGTGAGTCCGTCTTGTGGGAAAAACGTAACACCAATACTTGCCGATATATGGGCAATATCTGACTTTAACTTAAATCCTTTTGTTAACACCTGCAGTATATGGCTTGCAACCTTCTCAACACCTTGTTGGCCTTCAACATTATTAAGTAAAACAACAAACTCATCGCCGCCTAAACGCGCAACTGAATCACTTGCCCTCACGCATGACTGAATGCGCTTTGATGCTTCAATTAATAGTAAATCACCGGCATCATGTCCAAGTGTGTCATTAACTTCTTTAAACCTGTCTAAATCAAGAAACATCAATGCAAAAGATTGCTGATTGCGTTGGGCATTACTAATAGCCACGTTTATATGAACGGCACTTAATTCACGATTGGGAAGGCCAGTTAATGCGTCATAGTTTGCTTGTTGCCATATCAGCTTATTGGCGCGGTCGCGCTCGATGGCAATTGACGCTAAATGAGCCGACTGCTCAATTAAACGAAATTCAATTTCCTGAGGTTTACGGATCTCTCTATGATAAATAGCAAAGGTACCTAACACTTGCCCATCACTGGCTAGTATAGGTTCAGACCAACATGCTTTGACTTGTGCTTGTTCTGCTAGCGGTAAAAAGTTAGCCCAGTATGCATGTGAAAAAATATCACTCACTATGACTCGCTCTGCTAGCGCAGCAGCGGTTCCACATGAACCGACACCATGCCCTATTTCTAATCCTATAAGCGCTTTATTATAAAAATCGGGTAGTGATGGTCCATAACAACGCATGACCTTTTCACCAGCATCATCCAATAACAAAATACTACAAATCATGTCTGGAAATTCGCGTTCTACGCCGTCAATCATTTCATGAAAGGTCGATTTCAGCGGTGTTCCATTTGCTACTAACTCCAATGCATGACTACGTAAACCACTCAATTGGTCTCTACTTTGCAATTTATTTGATAAATCACGCCACGCTTTTTTCTGAGCACGTAGTCCATGAGACTCTTGTTCGAGTTGCACATTAAGAAATTCATTTTCTACAATTTTTGCCAAATCACTTAATAGCTGAATCTTTTGAGCAGAAACCTTGCACGGCTTAGTGTCTAATGTGCACAATGCACCAACAATCTCGCCTTTGTAGACAAGAGGAATGCCGACATAACAACGAAATTTAGGCGAGTTTACGACATAATTGAGATGATGAACGTTATCATCTAATAAGGTGTCTTCAATAACTGTCGGTAATGTGTTTCGAATGGCAAAATTACAAATAGACTGATCACGAGTACTTTCATACGGCACATTATCGTGGGTAGATTTAGCCCAAATACGTTCTTTATCAACTAAGTTAACAAAGGCGTATGGCATCTCCATTAATGCCATAGCTAACCGAACAATTCGATCGAATCGTTCTTCAGGTAACGTATCTAATAACTTGAGATCAGATACGGCAGTACTACGTGCCCTATCTTTCATCGACGCTATTTTACTATTACTCATCAATATATTCTCCACGATTGCTCAGTCACTATAAATTGAAAACCGTTGCAGTATTATATAAGAATATTGCCATTGCATGACGACAACACACCTAAACTTTAGTCTTAAGAACTGAGTACCTTATGACATTAGTACTAATTTATTACACTCATGGCAAGGACAAAGAGACCATACCAGCAAATTACTAACTTCGTGACACATCAAAACTAATAACATCTCGAATGTGCTTTTGCTGTAACGCCAACATAATTAACCGATCAATGCCCAGCGCAACACCTGCACAATTAGGCAATCCGTGTGCCAATGCTTCGATTAATCGATAATCAATGGGTTGCTCAGTAAGCCCCTCTTTCAGCCGTTCTTTATTATCTTGCTTGAATCTCTCCAATTGCTCGTTTGCATCTTGAAGCTCATGGAATCCATTCGCTAATTCTATGCCTTGATAATAAAATTCAAAGCGACGAGCGACTCGCTTATCAGCATGTTCAAGTTGAGCTAAGGCTGCTTGTGATGCAGGAAAGTTGTACACGGCAATCGGTTTCACTAAGCCAATTTGGGGTTCGATGACAAAGCAAAACAAGCACTGCAATAAAGTATCTTTATTGGACTCCGTTGCAACAAAATCACCAAAGTCATAAGATAGAGCGACTTTTCTTATTGCTTCAATGTCAGCGCTCAAGGGATCAAGTTCAAGATGTTGTATAAACAAATGTTGATAGGTAATAATTTCACATTGCGGTGTGCTCAACACCACTTGTAATAACTCATCAACCTCATCAATCAACGCCATATGATCATAGTCGGGTTGATACCATTCAAGCATTGTAAATTCAGGATTATGGTGACGTCCCGACTCTTCATTACGAAACGCTTTACTCATTTGATAAATGGCACCACTTCCAGCACACAACAATCGCTTCATGTGAAATTCTGGTGACGTTTGCATGTACAACTGTTTACCGTCAGCAAACCCAGGCCCAACAAATGTTGTGTCGAACGTATGCAGATGAACATCGGTAACTGTTGCTTGCGACAGCGTCGGCGTTTCAACTTCCATCACTTGTCGCTTTTCAAAGAATTTGCGAATTTTTGCTATAATTTTTGCACGATTTTTTAACGTCGCTATTGATGCACTAGGTTGCCATTGCATAGTATTTTCCTCATAAAAAAACCCGATTAAGCTTTCGCTTAATCGGGTTTACAGGGCAATAAGAATTACTTGCTTACGCGAGAAACATATTCGCCGGTACGAGTATCAACTTTTAACACTTCGCCAATTTGAATAAATAGCGGAACGCGAACTACAGCGCCAGTGCTAAGCGTTGCTGGCTTACCACCAGTACCTGCTGTATCACCTTTTAGACCAGGATCTGTTTCAGTCACCTCTAACTCTACAAAGTTAGGTGGTGTAACGATGATTGGGTTGCCGTTGAACAACGTGATGATACATTCGTCTTGCTCAACTAACCATTTAGTTGCATCGCCAACTGCTTTTGCGTCAGCTGCAATTTGCTCAAATGATTCATTGTTCATGAAGTGCCAAAATTCACCGTCGTTATATAGGTAAGAAAGGTCACATTCCATCACGTCAGCAACTTCAAAAGACTCACCAGACTTGATAGTTTTTTCTAATACTTTACCAGTAATTAATTTACGAATTTTTACGCGGTTGAAAGCTTGGCCTTTACCTGGTTTTACGGTTTCGTTCTCGATGATTGTGCTTGGCTCACCTTCAAACATTAACTTTAAACCATTTTTAAATTCATTCGTGCTAACTGTAGCCATGACTTCCTCATTATTTTTCTGAGCGCAGTGCTCATTTTCAGTATTATTTATCTTAAAAAGCGGAGACTACCTTACAGCCAATTCTAATAATTGCTATAGTCCACTCATCATTAAATTTTTAATCAGCCGATTCTACCTGATTAATTGCCAATCTAAAAACAAATGCCGCAGATAGTCGTTCAAAATATCATTCCACATCAAAGTTCTTGGCAAAAAGAGCTGGGACAAGTCTTTACTGATCCCGAAAAGCTATTGCAATACTTAGCGATTGATCCCACGGAATATCAAGCTTCTTTTAAAGCCCGTAAACTTTTCCCAGTGAGAGTACCAGTACCATTTGCCGATCGCATGGTGCAAGGTGATATTAATGATCCTCTGTTAAAACAGGTTATGACATCCAGTGACGAATTTATCACGCAAGCAGGGTTTAGTGATGATCCTTTAAAGGAACAAGATACACCCGTTTCAGGGCTATTACACAAATACGATAACCGTGTATTACTCATGCTTAGAACAGCCTGCGCAGTCAATTGCCGCTATTGCTTTAGACGTCACTTTCCGTATCAAGAAAACAGCGTTAATCAACAAGGCATTAATGAAGCACTTGATTACATCAGCGCGCATCCAAAAATTAATGAAGTGATTCTTTCTGGCGGCGACCCGCTGATGGCTAATGACAATCATATTGTTCGATTAATAGAATCATTATCAACTAATTCAAATATCACTAGGTTAAGAATCCACACACGTTTGCCTGTGGTTATTCCGTCGCGGATAACTGATGAGCTATTAAATGCCCTTAAAATGGCTCCTTTCAATGTAATTATGGTGATGCATATCAATCACGGTAATGAGATTGATACCGAAGTAGCAACAATGGCGCAATCGTTAAAAGCGGCTAATGTAACTTTATTAAATCAAGCCGTATTACTTAAAGATATCAATGATGATGAATCGAGTCAGATTACATTAAATGAGAAATTGTTTGCTGCGGGTATCATGCCTTATTACCTTCATTTGCTAGACAAGGTGAACGGTGCTGCACATTTTGATGTTCCTGAAAAATCAGCGATCAACTTAATGCATCAACTTTACCGACAACTTCCTGGTTTTCTCGTGCCAAAGTTAGTGCGTGAAATAGGTGGAGAAGCCCACAAAACACCAATTGATTTGGGATTGATGCCCAATTAGTCGACTTTTCACTAGCGTCAAAAAGCCGCTGCGCTATAATGCGCTCAAATTGTAATTATCACTGAGATTGTTATGTCACACACATCGTTATTTGAAGCGTTAACAGAAAATATTCGTTTAATTTACCGTCAGTCAATTGATGCTGATAAAAAGATTGATGAGCTACGCCAACAAGACCTGGCAAAATTTGCCGCTATTTTTGATGAACAGCAAGGTTTTACGACTAAAGCTAACCGCTTTACGCCATATGCAGAAGAATTAGGACATGATCTTGTCGCGCTGCAACAAGGTAACCCAGATGATGTATCAGCAAATGTGCAGCCGCTAGTTTCAAAAATTGAAATCCAATTGCAGCTGCTACAAGTGTTTAAAAGTAACCTAAAAGCTAAACCTGACGCTTCTTAAACATCAGGCTTATATGCCAGTTGAACCAACTGGCATATAGCGTTAAGCAGCTTGTTGGCCAGCATTATCCATTGCGAATGCCGCCATAATTTGTGATTGGCGCTCTACTAACGTATCGCTAATAAAACAAATACGATCACCTGTTTTATGCTGTTCCATAATGCCAGGAATTTGTTGTGCTAATACATCGTCATCTTCGCTCAAAGCGTATAGTGCAATTTCTTCACCAGGAATAGAATCAAGTGCTTCATATGCACCAGTGCCAACCGGCGTTAAATTGATATCGTTATCAATAATTTCACCACCAGCTAACGCGCAGTAGATTTCTTCACCTGAGAATTCACTTTTGATAACCATATATTGAACATGACCTTCGTGCTCTAGGCCTAAGCTGTTTAAAACCATTTGATCTGTTTCTACACTAGCGCGAGCGTTTGCTGCAATTTCACTTTTAAACATAATAATATCCTTGGTTCATGTGTCAGAAAATGGACTTCACACTGACAAGTTATAGATATTTTTATTAAAGCAAATGCAATGCCAACTTATATCGAATTATTTAGATCCTAAAAGATCAATAACTTAATTAATTTTTTAGAATGTCAAAAAACAAAAAACGGCAACAATTGTCATTGTTGCCGTCAATAAATTGAAAACAGATACAAATTTACTGGGTTAATTCATTACGCATCCACTTCTTTAACATCGCTTTTTCATATCCTAAGGATTTAGACGCTGTCATTGGTGAGCCCATATTAAACGCAATATCTCTGAAGCGTTTTCTTTGTTCTTTAATGACTTTTCCTTGTTGATCCACCAGCGAGTATTCAATATCAATCATTGGTGGATAGATACTTTTGACAACTCGAATATCGTTTCCGGCGCCCATCATAGGCCTGATGTCACCAGCAAGATCTAAATCATAAATCTTAAGCGTAATAGACTCACCAGCATTAAGAAACTTAGGGAGTTGCTGTTGCATATAGCTTTCGAGATCCTTAATAACCCTTGCGCGGTAACGTTTTTTATTGCTATTGGCACTATCTACGTCACGGAATTTTTCTGGCTTGACCCAATCGATCGACACAGGATCATCATTTTCACTTGCCTGAGCTTGATTAAATATTAATGTTGAACACAACACTAATCCGGTCACTAAAGGCTTAATCATATTATGCCTCCTTAAATTTTGTGGTTTACGTCGTTGAGTTGCTGGCTAATAACGATGAATTTTACGTTACTAAACTCAAATGGCTCTAGGATAGAGCGACAAATAATACAAAAGTTCCACTGAATATCAGCTTAAATACTTTTGAGCTGCTCACACATCATTCAATTTAAATTAATACCCTACAACTTATAGATTATAATTGGCCATAAACCAGTACCATTATCCGAAAGGGACTCTTATGAAAGCTATTTTGTTATTATCATTACTCGTTGCTCAAACACTCTCTTTTACAGTCGATGCATCGACAACTAACAAGGAGAAATGGATTTCGATCACCATCGATAATGACGCATTTGTCGGTAACGATAGTGGTTATTCAAATGGATTATTCGTTTCAACATTTGAAGTGAATGAAAAGCCTTCAAAAACGCCAGACAATGATTTTTGGGTTTCGCCGCTCATGTGGAGCATGCCACAAGACAATTTTACTCTAACAGCAAATGCCTATTCATTTGGTCAATCACTTAATACGCCAAGCGATATTAAAATAGAAAATCCAGACTCAAATGAATTACCCTATTCAGCCATTCTAGCGATGTCTAATAGCTATATCACCGTCACTCCAGACTATGCGGATTTGGCTACCACCACACTTGGTGTTGTCGGCCCCATGGCACTTGGTGAAGAAGTACAGACGTTTGTTCATAAGATTCTAGGCGCTAATGAACCGCAAGGTTGGGACACTCAAATAAGAAATGAGGTTGTATTTGAATTGAGCCGCGCCAGAAGTTATCGCGTATGGCACACACAAGATAACAGTTTTGATGTACTAGTGAATGGCAGAGCTTCACTCGGCACTATAGAAACGGCGTTAGATATCGGTACGTTCGTTCGCTATGGTAACAACCTCGATAAATCTCATGCGACAACATTATTGTCTGCCGCTAGGATTTCTAATCCAATAGCAGTAGATGGTTGGTATTTATTCTTAGGCTCTCGCGTCGGTTATATGTTTAATAATATCGCTGTTGATGGCAACACATTCAAAGATTCGCGCTCTATCGATTATCAAAACCAGTATGTCAGCCTAACAACTGGGTTTGCTTATACATGGCATGACATCTCCATTACTTTTGCGATCAATGACTTCAACATACTAGAAGACAGCGAGCAAGAACAAGCCCTCGCTGACTTAACAGAATTTGGCACCATTAGCTTTTCTTGGAAAATATAATAGCCTGTGCTCGGGTTATAATTGCAGAAGCTTGGCGTTTACCATTAAGTAATGCGCCAACAAAGGTTGCTCTAACAAACAAATCATAAATGAGTAGTGACAGTATTATCGTCAATGTACAAATCACTCCCCATTTTAAACTCCAATGCCAAGATAATTCAGCGACTGCTATTTGTAACCACACCACGACTGGTAAATGAATTAAATAAAGCCAATATGATGCATCAGCAAGATAGCGAATAACGGCTGCACTTTTTGACATTACAGCTCTAAAAACTGAAATTGTTAAAGATATTAAACTACACATCATCAACGCATAACTGACTAAATAGCCTAGTTTTATCCACGCATAATAATCATGAGCACCTTGTATTTCATACCGTGACAACACAAGCACAGTAACGATAGAGACAATACAGACAGCTACTAACCACCAGCTAAAGCTTGTTAAACTATCTAAATTGTCATTTGTTCGAGCAAGCAGCCAACCAAAACCAAAAAAACCGCCATAAAGAAAGAATACAGGCCACATTGGCCATAATGATTTATCTGGCGTATCAACCCCCCAGCCATTCATAAACCACATACATCCAGTAATCGGGAGTATTAACAGCACTTTAATAAATGGTGTTTTCGCCAACGAATTAATTAGCTTATCTACACGACTAGTAACAATCGCATTAATGCGGTCATTGGCAGTAATTAAACAACGTAATAAAAGCGCTGAACCAGAAATAATAAGTAAATAGTATAAAAACCACAGATGAGTTCCGACGAGAATATCTTGGCCATTAAAGCTATTTAGTCCGCTTAACAGACCAGCCCAAATATCAACATCACCAGTCATACTTTGACCACCCATGGTCCAGCCCGAAATAATAAGTGGCCGCAACAATATCCATCCAACAATAAAAGGAATACCGATGCGTATTAATCGTGATTTTAAAAAATACCTAACACCGTGTTTTGACGCACTTAAACAACTCAAATAACCCGCAATCAAGAAAAACAGCTCCATTCTAAAAGAATGACTAACGACAACAAATGCGCCGATGTTACTACTGGTATTAATATCCATTACAGCCCAGCCAATGAATATCGGCATAAACGATAAACTGGCATGAAATACAATGCCCAATATCAATGCAAAAGCACGTACACCATCTAAATACTCTATTCGAGCACCATTTAATTTTGTATCTTGCATGAATCAATGCCTCTTAAGCTAAACGTATAGTAGGGCTTACTAACAAGCCCTACTTCCACAAAATTTTTACTTAATAGGATTAATAAAAACTAACAGCATCAACTTCAAAATCAAAAGACGATTTTTGTAAGCCATAGGCCACAATACTTAAGCTATTGAGCGTTTTCTTGTTCAATGTAGTTTGCTGAGACCAAGCTCTTTTCATCGACTCAAACGGGATATCAATGGTGTGAAATTTATCATCTGCTTTCACCATAATTGGCGCCGCGTGATAGTCAAAATTGGTCACTTCGCTGCTGTTTGCGGAAAGAGAAAAACTGCCTTTGCTAGATTTTAGTGTTAAACGAACGCCATCGAAATTACTTGCGTCAAACGCCTGACCCATTGCCGCAAGCGGCAATACCAAACTCGACCAACCTGGTTGTCCGCGCGGTGGTAAAATATCGCCTTTCAAATGAATAACACCATCTTTGATAGACGATTTGGCTTGAGTGCCGCCGCCTGCTGCTGCGTCAGTAATAAATACTCGTTCAATACCCTTACTCGTTTGTTTTTGATGGTCAAATCCATCAATCATCAGAGTACTCTCTCCAGCTATAACAACGGTTGATGTCGCTGCAGTGATTGAAAGTGCTAATATTAGTTTTTTCATATTCATCATTTTATTTCTCCAAATTAATCAATCTGTCGTTGTGACATTGACTAATAAGTGCCGACTTGAAAAACAAAGGTGACAAAAATAATTAAATAAAAAATTTGTCACCTTTTTAGAGCCAAAAGGCACATACTAGTATTAACTTTGAGAACAATGAATTATGAGTATATTTAAAAAGCCTTTATTTGCAGCAGAATCCGAAGACGCAAGCCTAGTGATGCACTCGCTGGGTGGTGATCGTGACGCGTTTTGTCATATCGTTAGCCGTTACCAAACATTGTTATGCTCTATTGCTTACTCGTCTGTAGGAGATATAAAGCACAGTGAAGACATTGCGCAAGAAGCGTTTATTGAAGCGTGGAAGAAACTGGATACACTGCACGATCCTCAAAAATTAAAAGCCTGGTTATGTGGCATATTGCGCTTTAAAGTCAGTCGTTACTTTCGAAGAGAGAAAAATCAAGCCACCCGCAACAGTAGTGAACTCAATGAACAAAATACCAGTCAAGCAGTAAGCACTGAGCTCGAAGACAATGCAATAAGCGAGCAACATCAAACATTGCTTTGGAAAACACTTGATGGCATCGAAGAAACATACCGCCAACCACTCATTTTATTTTATCGCGAACAGCAGTCCGTTAAGCGCGTAGCTCAAGAACTCGACCTATCGCAAGATACCGTAAAACAACGCTTATCTCGTGGGCGTAAGTTACTCACTAGCGCCATGACAGACCTTGTTGAAAATGGATTAAAAGAGAGCAAACCGAGTATTGCCTTTACACTAACGGTGATGAGTGCGGTTAGTGAACTAGCACCGCCAACGAAAGTTGCCGCGATGGGAGCTGGTGCAGGAGCCGTAAAAGGTGGCCTACTTGTGAATATTACGACGGTTTTGGCAGTGTTAGCCTCGTTTTCTGGACTCATTAGTTCGTTCTTTGGTCTCAGAGCGAGCCTTGATCAGGCACGGACAGTGCGAGAAAGAACACTTGCGATTAAGAGTGCTGCGTTATTTATTAGCTTTGCAATCGTCTTTGTTGCTGGGGTCTTTTCACTCAAATATATCACCCTAGCAGATCCCGACAATGCGCTCATTTACACAGTAATTTCACAAATTATTGTTATCGCATTTATCTTGAGTTACGTACTCTTAGTGCCGCGGATGTTTAATGCTGTCCGTCAATTACGCGCTCAAGAACGGATCTTTGAACCTGAAGCCTTTTCACGCCCCGTAGATCAACAAGACTCAGCACAACGGGAATACAAATCTCGTTTTACGTTATTTGGTATACCGCTTTTTCACTTTCAACTGGGATCGTTAGAGCCGGGAGATAAGCCAGCGTTTGGCTGGATTGCAGGTGGCAGTCACGCACATGGATTACTCTTTGCTTGGGGCGGTATCGCTATCGCGCCCATTAGTGTCGGTATTGTTTCTGCTGGGCTAGTAACTATCGGCGGCGTTGGTTTTGGTGTAATTAGCTTAAGTGCAGCAGCAATAGGCGTATTTGCATTTGGCGCCTCAGCAATTGGTTACAAAGCGTATGCTTCTCTCTCTTCATTAGGCTGGGAAAGTGCTTTTAGCAATGGTTTTTCCATTGCTAACGATGCAGCTATTGGCTACATCGCCTACGCAAAGCAAGTGAACAACGATGCAGCAGCGCAAATAACCAATCTCACTACATTAAGCTTTAGCTATCCTTGGGTGCTAGCGAGCATTAGTTTTCTGGTCATAGTCCCATCTATTTGGTATGCCAGAAAAGTAAGACAAAAATTAGGCGCTTAATAATAGGCTATACCATCTAGGGTATAGCCCAAATATCTACAATAGAAATTCAGAAATAATCTTAGAGATATCTAAAACTTTAGTTGCACCAGAAAATTCAAACTTCACGCTGCCAATTTCAGAAAAATAGATTTCCAGCTCGGCATCTAAATCAAAGGTTCCAGCAGTCTCAACCGAATAGGCCACAATGTTTTTATAAGGCAGCGAAGTAAAGTCTTTTTTACTGCCCGTTAACCCTTGCACATTGACGGCGATAATACGTTTATTGGTAAAAACCACACCATCGCGCATAGATTTATACGCATCGACAATGTCTTCATCGTGCAACAAAAGTTCGCTAACTTTTTCAGCATATTCAGGGTTACTTTTAAGCTTAAAGAATCCCTTATTGTTGAAATCGATCATCTAATTCATTATTCATTATTCATTATTCATTATTCCTGTCTCTTATACACATCTGACGCTGCCGAC
>OJBM01000109.1_pt1 | contig 42390 bp, 36 predicted proteins | sample 1591061 | NCBI WGS metagenome assembly OJBM01 (sample SAMN05416872, study PRJEB24817) | seawater metagenome | isolation source: Sea water | place: Canada:Atlantic | collected 2013-11
AGTAATTTGTGAAAATTGTAATCCGTTTTTGATCTAAGTCAAGCTTTTGTAGCCCAAAAACTGATTTATTTGTGATTTTTGTCACAAGCCTTAATTCTTCAAGTGCAATTTATAAACAAATTGTAATGGGCTTTTACTTTGGTATTTTCGAGGGGAGTAAGATGAAATTTCCTAAACTTATGATTTTTAACTTGTGGAAGTGAATAGAATAAATGGAATAATATCTGATAGTTTTTGCCTGCATTTAAGCGTTATGAGGTTTTTATTATGTTGCTGCGCTGAGTGTTTGAAGTAATTCCAAATTATTATTTTCATAACTGTTATCAATAATGATTAAGTTTGTGTTTAGTTGCGCCAAAAGCTTTATAATCCTGCTTGAAACTAAGTTAACCATTATCGATAAGGCCACATCATGAATACAAAAATATACAAGCGAGTACTTTCACTTACTGACAACTTGCTGGCGGCTGTTCAACAAAAAAATCAATCAAGATTTGATGGTTATTATTTAGAATTAAAGCAATTGTGTGAAGAGCATGAAAATACGGATAAAGACCATCCTGTGCAATGGGAAACATTGGCTGATTTTACTGACGACTTAGCACTGGCCGTTACTATTTATCAACAAGCGTTAGTTAAAGCTGAAGCTATCAATGATAAAGATTTCCGTTCTTCAATTGGCTTTGCTATCGGCGCTTTAAAAGTCGAGTTAGATGATACAACCGGTGCAATTGAAGCATTAGAGCAAGCAAAAATTAGTTGTAATAAAATTGTCGATAAAGAACTAAAAGCAGAAATTCATGATTTATTAGAAGAGTTAAAAGCTTCATAAATTTTTTGCTATACGACCATTATAGAAACCATATTTATCGTCAGATAACCCAATAATAGCTGAGTAACGAAATGAAACCATATACTGATATTGCCGAATTAATTGAAATGTTAGAGTCAGAAATTGTATCGCTAACTGAACAAATTTCGACATTAAAACAAGAACCACAAAGCTTTAATGAACAAGTGATCCTCAAATATATTGATACGGCTAGTACAGGCAAAACAAAGGATTTTGTTCGATCTTTAGGCGTGAAATCTGAACGTGGTTCATTGTTTTCGTCAGGTGATGTTAGCAAGCTAATAAAAGAAGGTGCAGCTGATATTTCACCAGACTTACTTGCTATAGCGCGAAAGGTGACTAGTATGAAAAATAAGCATGGTAAGCTTCGTTAAATTAGCAAAGCAATTTGCTATTTAAATCGGCGCAACTAAATTCTGATTTTGTATGGTGATAGTGAATTAGAATTTTATTTTTCACCGACGATAAAGAGAATATTATGAGTAAAGGTATAGTTAAGTGGTTTAATGCGGATAAAGGTTTTGGGTTCATAACTCCAGAAGATGGAGGCAAAGATTTATTTGTTCATCATTCAGAAATTCAATCAGGTGGCGAATACGCTACTTTAGCAGATGGCCAAGCAGTTGAGTTTGAAGTTGGCCAAGGTCAGAAAGGACCATGTGCAAACAAAGTTGTTGCTGTTTAAGTAATAATTATAACAAGTAGGTAAGTAGATACGTTGAACGTAAATACTTACCTATGCGTTATTCATCGTAGTTTCACTATAAAATATCTTTTTAAGTTTCAATAAGCTTCTTTATTTAACACCTTAATTATTCCAAGCTTACCCTCAATTACTTTTTTTATTTCATGCCTTCTTGGCACCACGTGCTTACTTATTCTGTAGTAAAAATTAAATGTGAATAAATAGAGCCGCTTGAGTTATTAACTAAAGTTGGCACTAAGCTCTTCAATTGCTTCTGCGTTGCTATTTACTTCAATACTTTTATTGGTAACTTCACCGGCAAGTTTAGTGTTTTTTTGCGAAATGGCATCAATATTATGAATACCTTTAGTTATTTGCTCAGCTACCACACTTTGTTCTTCTGATGCTGTCGCTATTTGCGCGGTCATATCATTAACACCTTGAATATTGGCAACAATCCCTTGCATGGCTCGCTTGATTGTTTTCGAATCAGCAGAACACTCATCGGCACTGGTTTTATTGTCCAACATAACTTGGTTCCAACTATTTAAGGTTTTTTGTAACTCCTGTACGGATAGTTGAATTTGCTCGGTGGCACTTTGTGTTCTACTTGCCAGAGTTCTGACTTCATCAGCAACTACGGCAAAACCTCGGCCTTGTTCGCCAGCTCTTGCTGCTTCGATAGCTGCATTAAGCGCTAGTAAATTGGTTTGATCAGCAATACCTTGAATTTCACTCATTACGGTAGATATATTATTAACATCACTTACTAAACCAGAGGCACTATTAGCAGCATCTTCAACATCATTAGCCAATTGATTAATTTTGCTTTCACTGAATTCTATTGTGCTTATATTGTTTAAACAGTCGTTTTGAACTTCTACCACTTTATCATGAGCTATTGACGTGCTCTGGCTAACTTCACTAATAGTTGCGCTCATTTGTGTTATTGCGGTAGCGAATTGGCCAATATGCTCATTTTCTTCTTGAATACCGTTAAGCATTTCACTTGAAGTATGGGCAAGTTCATCGGCAAGTTTTGCTAGTTTTCTACCAGAATCGCTGCTGCGTCCTAGCACTGTTTTTATGCGCGCTTTGTAAAGCTCAGCTGGGTAATTGATGATACTGAGAATGCCTTTGCCTAAATAAATAAGACGAGAAGGGCTATCAAATAATGACTTTGTTTTGGCGAGCTGATTAGGCAATAGTATTAATTCTTCTGCGAAAACAAAGGTTAAAAGTGCTAAGCAACCCAATAGTATTAATGTTGAGGTTGCGGTTCCGACTAATGTCCAATCAAGCGCAATAGCAACTAATGCAAAGGTAAAGGCGGTTAGTCGTTTGAGTCGAATATTGGCATGCAAATCTACTATGGCTTTATTGTTATTTAGTTTGTCGTACAGCGCCTGTGCTTGTACTTTTTGTTGTTCATCAGGAAAGGCACGCACTGACTGATAGCCAATAACCTCACCATTTTCAAATAACGGTGTAACATAGGCATCAACCCAGTAAAAATCACCATTTTTGCAGCGATTTTTAACCATTCCTCGCCAAGAGTCACCACGCTTTAGTTTTTCCCATAAATCTTTAAATGCAGCTTTTGGCATATCAGGATGACGAACAATGTTGTGATGCTGTCCAACTAATTCTTCAAGACTGTATCCGGCAATTTCACAAAATTCAGCATTAGCATAAGTAATGGTGCCATTTAAATCTGTGGTTGAAACAAGTTGTTCTTGAGGAGTAAAAGTGCGCTCGAACGTAGTGATATGACTCATATATTATCTTCCTTGATAAAAGAATTTGATAAAAGTTTACCTGAGCACTATACGTGACATAAATCACATCTTACAGGCTGTCAGGTACTTTTTTTGTAACAAAAACGTAATGATTACAGTTGCTAAGCTTTAATATTGTACAAATAGAGTAAAAAGCAAGCGAAGCTAGTGAATAAGGAAAAGTATAGGTGCTATAAAGAAAAACACCTGAATATTTTCAGGTGTTTATATTATTAAGCTTGAGTAAGCTTATTGGTATAGTTTGAGTGCTTACTTGTAATAACCTAAACAAGCTTCCACTTCATTTTTTGAACCCATAATAACTTCAACACGTTGATGAATGTCACTTGGTTCAATGTCCATAATGCGGCCTTCACTGGTCATTGCTAAACCACCTGCTTGTTCAATCAAAAAGCTCATTGGGTTGGCTTCATACATTAAACGTAATTTGTATGGTTTTTCTGAGTTGCGATTATCGCTTGGGTAAGTAAACAAACCGCCACGTGTTAATACACGATGAATATCACCTACCATTGCAGCAATCCAACGCATATTGAAATTTTTACCACGAGGGCCAGTATCACCTGCTAGTAAGTCACTAATGTAGTTTTGCATTGGTTCTTGCCAAAAACGTTGATTTGACATGTTAATAGCAAACTCTTGTGTGTCTTGTGGTACTTGTACGTTACGTTCAACTAATAAGTAGCCGCCATGAGTGCGATCTAGAACGTAAAAATGCGTACCGCTGCCGGTTGTCATCACCAACATCGTTGAAGGTCCGTAAAGCACGTAACCTGCACAAACTTGACGATTTCCTGATTGTTTGAACATATCAGGGTCTGAAGGCTCAGCATCTTCTGGCGCTTCATGAATTGAGAAAATTGTACCAATTAACGAGTTAATATCGATATTTGAACTGCCGTCTAGTGGGTCAAATGAAACAATAAACTTGCCGTCTTTATCTCCACCTACAGAGGTATCTTCTTCTTCTGATGATATAGCTTTAACAAAACCAGACTCTAATAAAATATCTTTGAAAAGTTCATTAGCAACAACATCAAGTTTCTTTTGCACTTCACCTTGAATGTTTTCATCCAAAGTCGAGCCCATTAAACCACCTAAGTGAGCTTGGCTGACGCGGAATGAAATTTCTTTAGTGGCGGCTAGAATAGTTTTTATTAATGAAATTAAATCTAACGGTACATTGTCTTCACGTAAAGCTGGAGCTAGTCGTTGCATCGGGTTACCTAATCACTTTAGAGTCGGGCTCTTATTATAAGAGTAAATTGTATATTGTATTTAATTTTCGATGTAATGATGTATCATCAAGGCATCAAAAGTTGCTTTAATTGTTGTATTCAGTAATCTTGAAAACTTTCAAGATTACTTTTACGTCGATTATAACAAGAATATGAGTATTTTCAGTACTTCTAATTATTTTAATTTTTACTGATAGCAAGGATATGGAATGAGGTTTTTTATTAGGGTAATAGTTTTATGTATCTGTAGTGTGTTATCCACACAAGTGCTGGCAAAAACAGAAACAACTTATGCTGATTTCATTAAAGACAAGCAGCACCATCAAGGTTACTTTTCTTTTTATCTTGATGATAAAAAAGGGAAAGTGTTTTTAGAAATAGAAAAATTTCAACAAGAGTTTTTATTTCAAAGTGGTTTGCCACATGGTGTTGGTTCTAATGATATTGGTTTAGACCGTGGCCAATTGGGCGATACACGTTTAGTGCGCTTTGAAAAAGTAGGTGAAAAAGTATTTTTACGCCAACTTAATACTTATTACCGCGCTGATACTGATAATGAACTTGAGAAACAAGCCATTGATGAAGCGTTTGCTAGCTCAATTATTTGGGGCTTTAAGGTCAGCAAAAATTCGGCAGATAACAGTAAAACCCTTATTGATTACACGCCATTTTTATTGTCAGATATTCATAATTTGTCTGAGCAATTAAAGCGTAGAAAGCAGGGTAGTTATAGTGTTGATGCAACACGCAGTGGTGTTTATGCAAAACGTACAAAAGCATTCCCAAATAACACTGAATTAGAAGCAACCGTTACCTATAAAGGCTCAAAAGCTGGCGCTCATTTACGCTCAGTCACCCCTGATGCTTCAGCCGTTACCGTGAATTTACATCATTCATTAATTAAATTGCCAGATGATGGTTACCAAACTCGTCAATTCCATCCTTACAGTGGTTTCTGGGAAAACTCATATGCTGACTATGCCAGCGCTATTGATGAGCCATTGATCAAACGCAATATTCCTCGTCATCGCCTCAACAAGAAAAACCCACAAGCAAAAGTTAGTGAAGCGGTTGAGCCTATTATTTACTATTTGGATGCTGGCGTACCTGAGCCAGTTAAAAGCGCTTTATTAGATGGCGCTCGTTGGTGGGACCAAGCATTTTCTGCTGTTGGTTATGAAAATGCCTTTCAAGTAAAAATGTTACCCAGTGATGCTGACCCGATGGATGTACGTTATAACGTGATTCAGTGGGTGCATCGTGCCACGCGCGGTTGGTCGTATGGCTCTTCGGTTATTGACCCTCGCACCGGTGAAATTATAAAAGGTCATGTGACGTTAGGGTCTTTACGCGTGCGCCAAGACTATTTAATTGCATTAGGCTTAACATCACCTTTTAAAACTACGGATACCGATACCAGTGCGATGAAAGAAATGGCATTAGCACGTATTCGTCAATTATCAGCGCATGAAGTAGGGCATACCTTAGGCATTGCCCACAACTTTGCTGCCAGTGTTAACGACCGAGCATCTGTTATGGATTATCCACACCCGTTAATCACTATTAAAGACGATCAAATTAGCTTAGAAAATGCTTACGCAGAAGGTATTGGTGATTGGGATAAATTCGTTATTGCTTATGGCTATGCTGATGTTAAAAAAGCGCAAGAAGGACAATATCTTGCAGAGTTAGTTAAATCGACTCAACAGAAAGGATTAGAGTATGTTTCTGATCCAGATGCACGCCCGAAATCAGGATCGCATGCAACTGGGCATTTGTGGGATAACGGTAAAAATGCTGCAGCTGAGCTAACTCGGGTATTAGAGGTTAGAAAGCTTGCCTTAGAAAATTTTGGTTTGAATAGTATTCCTGTTGGCACTCCAATGTCAGAACTGGAACAGGTATTAGTACCAATTTATAATTTTCATCGTTTTCAAGTGGAAGCAACTGCTAAGCTTATTGCCGGTGTTGATTACGGCTATCAATTGCGAAGTAAAGAATTTACTAACCAACAAAAAATGGTTTCAGGTAAGTCGCAACATGCAGCACTTAAAGCTCTGTTGTTAACCTTATCACCTGATACTTTAACTTTACCTGCGAAAATTACTGCATTAATTCCACCAAAAGCCTATGGCTACAGTCGTAACCGAGAAAGTTTTATTAGCAATACCGGTTTAACGTTTGATCCAATAAGTGCAGCAGAAGCTAGCGCCAAGCATACTTTGTCATTACTGCTTAATGCAGAGCGCTTAGCGAGACTACAACAACAAACCATGCTTGATGATGATATCCCTTCTGTTGGGCAGTTATTTAACGAGCTTATTGATGCGACGTTACAAGCAGGTGCGGAAAAATCTACCGCATTATTGGTACAGCAACGCGTAAATCAGCAATTGGTAGAGCACTTATTAGCGTTGTGGCATAGCCAAAATGTAGTGCCTGAAGTGCGAGCTGAAGTATATTTAACCTTAACTGAATTATCACAATGGTTAAGCGATAAACGTAGCAGGAGAAAATATAAAGGCTCTCGCGCCCAGTTCACTTTGTTAGCAAATCAAATTAATTACAGTTTAAGCCATGACAAGTTATCCACACCGGTATCGAAAATAAAGTTACCGCCAGGCTCTCCGATTGGCGCTAACTAATAAACAGGTAATAACAAGCTAGTAAAAGGGTAATAAATGACAAAAAGTGATTTATTTAAGGTTGCCTTATTAGGCGTGCCATTTGATGATAATTCTTCATTTGAACGAGGACCTGCTTTAGCACCAAGTGTGATTCGCGACGTGCTAAGCCATGGCTCATTAAATGGCTCAACTGAGTTAGGCATAAACTTACGAGAGTCTGAACGGTGGCTGGATGCTGGCGATATTAATGTTGCTGTGCCAGAAAACTTCATTGTGGCCATTGAGCAACGCTGTGATCAGTTGTTGTCTAACAATACCCGCTTAGTGACCTTAGGTGGTGATCACAGTATTAGTTATCCAGTGCTAAAAAGTTATCGTAAACATTTTGATCAGTTAACGGTATTACATATTGACGCGCATTCAGACTTATATGACTCGTTCAAGGGAAATCGTTACTCAAATGCTTGTCCTTTTGCACGTGTAATGGAAGACGGGCTTTGCGAGCGATTAGTACAAGTTGGTATACGAACACTGAACCTGCATCAAGAACAACAAATTGCCAAGTTTAGTGTTGAATCGTTAGAAATGAGGCACTGGCCATTATCACAGCCTTTAGTTTTTGAACATCCGGTGTATTTATCATTTGATATCGATGGTATCGATCCAGCCTTTGCACCTGGAGTTTCACATCGAGAGCCCGGCGGGCTGACAACGCGAGAGGTTATCAATATGATCCATCAAATTAATACGCCTTTAGTCGGCGCTGATGTGGTTGAATTCAATCCGAACAAAGACATCGACAATATGACCTCGCAGCTAGCAGCTAAGCTGGTGAAAGAAATTGCCGGTAAAATGTTGTTAAGCGACTATTAAAGTGGGCTTATTAAAAAGTGATAGTGGAAGTTTTTCACCATCACTTTTTATTTTCTATTGTAAATTCTTCGATAAAAATTCAGCTATTGAACCTAACGTTTTAAGCCTATTCTTTTCAATACTTAAATGATGATTACCATTTTCGAGCTCAATGTATTCAACTTCTTTATCGTGCTTAATTAATGATTCATACATGTTTTGACTATGTTCAACACGTACAATGGTATCTAAATCACCATGAATTAACATAACAGGCATATCGATATTTTTAGCAAAATTAATTGGTGAATTTTGTTGAAGGAGTGTTGAGTCATCTCCCATTTGTTTTTTAACTACTTTATGATTTGTAAAGTTTCTAGATTTTCTCATCATATACTCAAGATCTGAAACTCCAGCAAAACTTACCGCACATTTAAAAACATCTTGCTGTTTTGCTGCTGCCATCAATGCTGCATAACCACCGTAACTAGCTCCAACAATACATATTTTACTTTCGTCCACTGGGTAATTGTCAGTCAACCATTTTGCAGCGTCTGTTAAGTCGTTTTGCATGGCGCCACCCCAGCTTTTTATCGATGCCATTTCAAATTTGAAGCCATAACCAGATGAGCCTCTAAAATTTGGCTCTAATACTAAATAACCACGGCTAGCAAAAAATTCTGAAAACCAGTCAAAGCCACCATATACTCGGCTCATGGGACCGCCATGAGGGATAATTATCGCTGGCATTTTTTGGCGAGATAAATTTTTTGGTATGGATAAATATGCTTCTATCATCAAGCCATCGCTTGCAGGGTAATTTTGCTTAATTTTTCCGATAATATTTGTGCTGTTTAACTGTGGATATTCATCAATAAGCGGTGTTAATTCGCCAGTATCTCTATCGCCGAAGTAATATCTTCCAGGGGTTTCATTGTTGCTAGTATGCAAAATGTATTGACGTTCGTTATGGCTAAAGCTGCTTATGCTATTTGATGAATCAGGAATAGCTTTGTTTAAGGCATTTTGGAATTTTTCGTAAGTGGAATTGAAATATATTTTATTGTTTTCTGATTCACCATGATACACGCCTATAACGTCTTTAGTTTGATTTGAGTATATTAAGCTGCCTTCGATATCGTAATCTTTATCCGCATAAATCAGAGTTTTTGGTAGTTCATCTTTAGCTAAATCAACAGTATATATTGCGTAACGGCCTTGATAATCGGCGCGAATATAAAGCTCGTTTGGATCTAGGCCAAAACCTAGAGGGGTAATATCAGGAGCATCAAATATTTCATAGTCCCAAATTCTTTGCCACTTTTTTGTTTTTAGGTTGTAAAGAGAGTAAAAAATTCGAGTTTCGTCGATACCAAAACCCAAGCGCACTCTGTGTTGCTGATCTGTCATCCAATGAGAAATGTCTTGTCTACCTCTAACGATTCGAGATCGTGAGTTTTTACTTCTCAGGTCAATTTTATACACATCTGGTTTATTGCTACTTTTGTAATCAATTTCCACTAGAATATGATCTGGTTCATCAGGGAGTATATCAATAATCGTATCTTGGAATTGTGCAACGTGTTCGCCATTTTTAGGCGTACTGACTTGTCGCATTCTTTCTGAACCATCAATTTTTATTTTGTATAAACGAGCTTCAATATATTTTCGCAACATACGATGAACAGGGTAATGTGCACTGACAAGTAACATTTCATCATTAGCCCAGCGAAACCAGCCAATTTTATACTTTTCATTGTCAGTATTAATGACGAACTTAGTTGTTTTTTTCAAACGGTCGATTACACCAACATATGAATTGCCGTCATGATTTCTTACAAATGCTATAAAGTTACCATTAGGGGATAGCTTCATTTGGCTAGCAACAGGCAACTTGCCATAGGCTTCCAGAGGTAAGTTTTCTGCAAAAAGATTAAAGCTTACCCAGAGCGAAATTATTATTATTATTATTTTGCGAACCATAATTGTCCAAATTTAAATCCATTTAATTCTATGTTATCAGAAAGTATAGAATTATTAAGGTATTAAAAAGGAAATTTGAATTAAAAAACGGCGCTGAAAAGGAAGGAGTTCAGCGCCGTGTTGTGCAATTGGCACTTAGTATTAAGTGTACTGCGCACAAAGTTGACCATTTGGAAAATAGTAGACCTAACTATAAAGCTTCTGTATTCAAAGTTTTTTGATTTAAATTCGATTCAATCGATTCTTTTAAATCTTTTTCATTGGTTGAATTTAGCTGATTACTTGTTGCCTTTAATTTATTTGGTCGAGCCAATACCACTAAATTGCCAATAACAATAAAGGTTAAACCTGTAACGGTAAAAAATGTCCATGAGAAATCTTCAACAATCGTAGAAATAATCACCGCAACAGCAGGAAACATAATTGATGCATAAGATGTCTTATGTGTGCCAATACGGTTAAGTAATGTCAGGTAGCAGCCAAACGCAATAACAGAACCAAATATTGATAAGTAAAGTAACGAGCTAACGTAAGAAAATGAATAATCAAAGTTAAAGCTCTTACCTTGTACAATTGCCACCAAGGCCATAAATATTGAGCCATAGAGCATTCCCCAGGCATTTGCCGACATCAGCGGTAAGTGTAGTTTTTGGTTTCTCATTGAAAGCATATTACCGGTGGAAGCAAACAGCGTTCCTGTAACACATAGCCCCAGACCTAGTAGTGTTTCAGGGCCTAATTTTGTGTCATTAATTTGCGGCCAAAAAAGCGTGACTATACCTATTAGTCCAAACGCACCACCAAGGTAAACTTGTTTGGTTATTTTAGTGCCGTACCAAATTCTGGCATTAAAAACGTTAAAAAACATGATGCTTGAAAAGGCAATACAAGTGAGTGCCGAATTAATGTGCTGCTGCGCCGAATAGAGCAAATAATAATTAAAGCCAAATAGCGTGATGCCAAAAAGCGCAAACTGTATATGGTTTTGCAATGAAAACTTCAAAGGTAAGTGTTTGTATTTACAATAAGCAAATAGAATAAGTGCAGCTAGCCCAAAGCGATAGACTATTGATGCCTCTGCTGCAACATCGCCTAATTGGTAGTTGATAGCAATCCAAGTGGAGCCCCAGATAACAACTGTAATGATATATAGAAATGTGTTGTTCATAACAATCCTATGAAATAAATCGGAAAGGGATAGCGAGCTAACTTCTCGCTATCAGGTTTGTAAATTACTTAATGTCGCAGTGTTGGTTATCAACAGGCACTTTATTAATATGAGAAGACAAAGCTATTTGAGTTTCATGGCTGACAAGTTGAGTGCTAAACCCTCTATTCGACAATGTGGTGATCCATTTCTTCAATACTGTTTTTGCGATATATGCAAATGTCATGTGCCTCTCCTCGTTGATTGTTAATACTGACTATTGGTTATTTATTTCCGTTCTAAATAAATTGTTTATCTTGATGGATAGACAGTTTACTGATTTTTTGTTTTAATAACATACACAGAGAAATGAAAATGCAACCTATACAGTTATGCGATTAGTTGATAAATCAGCACCGGAATTTTTATACCAACAAGTTATCGACTTTGTTGAACACCAAGAAAAAATTGGTGCCTTGCGCGCAGGCGATAAATTGCCAAGTTTGCGTAAGTTAAGCCGACAATTTGAGATCAGTGTACCAACGGTCAAGCAGGCTTATGTTGAGCTTGAGCGACAAGGTACTATTTCTGCTCGTCCTCAATCGGGTTATTATTTAAAAGCGAAACAAGCACGGACACTTCTGCCCCGAAGAGCAAAGTGGGCGAGTTGTGAGCCAGCAGAGATATCCTGTCGAAGTTTAATTGAGCAAGTTTATGATGCGGTACATATGCCTGATTCTGTAGCGCTAGGTATTTCTAATCCTGTACATGCTCATCCACCTGATAAAGCACTGGCAAGATTAATGCGCTCAGTGCTAAGCCGAGTATCTGAAAAGGCGGTAAGTTATGGTCCGGTAAATGGTGACCCTAAGTTACGGTTGAGTTTGGCTTGTCGCTATCAAGAACAAGGCGTGTTGGTAAACCATGATGATTTAATTATTACCAATGGCGCACAAGAAGCTTTGTCAATAGCATTGCAATGTGTTGCTGAAAGAGGTGATGTTATTGCTGTTGAGTCGCCTTGTTACTTTGGATTAATTGAACTTATTGAAAGCTTAGGGATGAAAGCGTTGGAAGTTTATACCAGTCCTGAAGATGGTGTTTGTGTTCCTGAATTAGCCAGTGTTATTAAACAGCATTCGGTTAAAGCTTGTTTATTTTCCACTGCAATTAATAACCCGCTGGGTTCTATGATGACTGATGCGCAGCGAAAAAATATGGTCGAGCTGCTTGAAGCTAATAATATTCCGCTTATTGAAGATGAAGTTTACAGTGATTTGTATTTTACCGAGCGTCGACCGACTTCAGCACAGCTGTATTCAGAAAAAGGCCTAGTATTGACTTGTTCTTCTTTCTCTAAAACAGCTGCGCCAGGCTATCGAGTAGGTTGGTTGCTACCTGGACTATTTGAAGAAAAAGCTAAGCGTATTAAACGTGCGCAGTCTTGTTCTACGCCAATGTTACAGCAATGGACATTAACTGATTATTTAATGAGTGGTGAATACGATAGACATTTACAAGTACTGCGCAAAACCTTGCGTTATAACTGTGAACGTATGCGGGCATTAATTGCCCAACACTTTCCAGAGCAAGTGTGTATTTCTAAGCCGCAAGGCGGCAGTGTGATATGGGTGCGATGTCGTTCTCATGTTGATACTAGTCAGTTTTTCAGCCAAGCGATTACGCAAGGTGTTAGCTTTGCACCTGGTGAAATATTCTCCCCGTCAGGTAAGTATAAAAACTATATGCGAATAAGTTTTGGTGTGCAGTGGTGTGAACGTATTGATGAAGCCATTCAAACGCTTGGTAAATTAGTACACCAATATCCTGATGCGTAATCGCTTGGGTGTTTATGCTAACTGAAAATGAAATTTACAGACCATAAATGAGGACAAATATAGAGTGCCAAATAACTCGACACAATTATCACTAAAATTTCTATTACCGTTGCTGGCGGCAATCATCGCAGTTTCTCCGCTAGCTATAGACATGTACTTGCCGGCAATGCCTAAATTAGCTGAACATTTTTTCACGCAAATGCCTTTGGTGCAAAATAGTTTAAGTATTTACTTATTTGGCTATGCCGCAGGTATGCTAGTTTTTGGTCCTATGGCCGACAAACACTCTCGACGTGGTTTAGTGATGCTAGGACTGACAGGGTTCATCCTGACAACACTAATGCTTACATATGCGCAAAATATTGAACAGTTTATCGCGTTACGATTTTTGCAGGCTTTTATTGGCAGCGCAGCCACGGTAGTGGTGCCCGGAATTATAAGTCAACTGTATGGCAAAGATACGGCGAAAGGGCTCTCCTATGTCAGTATGATCATGATGATGGCGCCTATGATTGCCCCAAGTATAGGTAGTGCGTTGCTGCTGCATAGCTGGCAAATGATATTCTACGTTCTGGCTATTTATGCTCTGTGCATTTTTATTTGCAGCTTTTATTTTTTACCAGAAGTTAAGTCAGTAAAAAAACGTGAAGAATTTAGTATTATTCAACGTTATAAAATAGTGTTTAGTAATAAAAAGGCGCGTTTAGATCTTATTTCTTCAATGATGGTTTCGTTAGCTTTTTTTGCCTACATTACTGCTATTCCATTTGTTTATTTAACCGTGTTTAAAGTGTCTGAATTTACTTTCAGTATTTTATTTGGCTTGAATGTATTTGCTTTAATGAGCGCACATTTTATTAACACTCGCTTAGTGACGAGAATTGGTTCACGAAAAATGCTCAGTTATGGTGTTTTATTGTCAATAACCGCCGCGACAAGCTTGTTTTTAGCAAATATTTTTTCGTTACCTTTGCCATACCATGTTGTAGCAATTCTGCCGTTAATGGGCAGTTTATCGATGATTTCAGTCAATGCTAATGCGCTTATTCTGCAAGAATTCACTGAGCACACTGGCACCGCAACGGCGGTAAATGGTACTTTGCGTTTTGGTGTTGGTGCTTTAGCAGGCCCAATATTAGCGGTGTTTTATGATGGTAGCGCACTGCCATTTGCGGGTTTAATGCTAGTATCCGTGCTTGCGGTATTAGTTTGTCAATTAATTCATAACCTGAACTCTGGATAAGCAGCACTTGCTTAATACTTCCTTTTAATCCATTTTCTGCGTTAAAACGTCGATAAATAGCTCGCTATTCATAAACGTTTTGCCTTGGAAATGGCATAAAATAAAGCATTGATGGCGTCTATAACGATGTTTATCTAGCTATAGTATTTACTTCACTACCTAAGTTGTTAATCTACTTTAATATCAAGCACTCATTATCCAGAGTTCAGGTTACATAAAATAATGGAAAAAATCAGGGTAAAGCATGAAAAATATAGCAGTAATTTTATCAGGATGCGGAGTTTATGATGGCGCTGAAATACATGAATCAGTGCTAACATTGCTAGCCATTGAACAAGCAGGGGCAAAATATCGTTGCTTTGCGCCGAATATTAATCAGCATCATGTTATTAATCATGTAACGGGTCAGGTTATGGAGCAGGAACAGCGAAATGTACTTGTTGAGTCGGCTCGTATTTCTCGTGGTGATACTGAAGACTTAACTGAGTTTTATATTGATGAGTTTGATGCTTTGATTGTGCCCGGAGGTTTTGGCGCGGCAAAAAATTTATCTGACTTTGCCATTAATGGTGAAGCTATCGCCGTTAATGAACAGGTATTGTCAGTATGCCAAGCATTTGCAAAAGCGAAAAAGCCAGCGGGATATATGTGTATTGCGCCAGTAATGATCCCGCTAATCTACGGTAAAAACGCTACAGCAACTATTGGCAATGATACCGCACTTGCTGAGTCATTAAATAATATCGGTTTGGTTCATCAATGCTGTGAGGTTAACGATATCGTTGTTGATGAAGAGCGACAATTAGTGTCAACACCTGCCTATATGCTAGCAACTTCATTGGTCGAAGCTGCAAGTGGTATTAACAAGTTAGTTGAAAAAGTACTTAAAATGGCAGACTAACTATTTTAAATAGCTTATACCCAAACTACTTGAAACTACATTTTCAAGTAGTTTGAATATATATTAATACGATACATTCAATGAATGACAATATCAGGTATAAGCTAATTGCTAGTTTGTGTTTTTTGTAATTCTGCAGCTGCTTTTAATTCAACTTGTTGTAAACGCCATTTTTTACGCTCAGCGTAATAATGATCCCACACACAAGGGTTACAAGAGCCACCTCCACAGCAATCGTCATCTGCAGGAGGGTTAGGTTTTTCTAATAAATCAGTCATATTCTTAAATCTTTCATACGTAATCAGTGTTGCTTTATCAAGATGATATCACGACATAGCGTTTATCTTGAGCATAACAGCTCTTTTACATCCATGTAATCGCTTAATACCGCCATCCATGGCATAACAGCTCATTCACATCCATGTGATTGCTTAATACCGTTCATGCTGAACATAAAAAAGCCCTGCGGTGCAGGGCTTATATTCAAAACTAGTTAAAGCTTTATTCAGTTTCAGCTAATTTCTTTTCTAGGTAGTGAATGTTAGCACCACCATTAACAAAACCTTGATCATCTAAAATGTCTTGATGCAAAGCAATGTTAGTTTTAATGCCGTCAATCACTAATTCGCTTAAGGCATTACGCATGCGAGCAATGGCTACATCACGGTTATCGCCCCAAGTGATCAATTTACCAATCATAGAGTCGTAGTGTGGTGGTACAGAATAATCAGCATAAATGTGAGAATCCCAACGTACGCCTAAACCGCCGGGTGGGTGGAAGCGCGTAATTTTACCCGGTGAAGGGATAAAAGTACGTGGATCTTCAGCATTAATACGACACTCTATTGAGTGACCCGCTATTTTAATGTCATCTTGGGTATAAGATAATGGCTGGCCAGCAGCAACACGTAATTGCTCTTTGATCAAATCAACACCAGTAACCATTTCAGTGACAGGATGCTCAACTTGAATACGAGTATTCATTTCAATGAAATAGAATTCACCATTCTCGTACAAAAATTCAAATGTTCCTGCACCACGATAGCTAATATCGATACAAGCTTTACAACAACGCTCACCAATTTTTGCGCGCATTTCAGGTGTAATGCCCGGTGCTGGAGCTTCTTCAACCACTTTTTGGTGGCGACGTTGCATTGAACAATCACGCTCACCTAAGTGAATTGCGCCACCTTGGCCATCAGCCATAATTTGAATTTCAACATGACGAGGATTTTCAAGGAATTTCTCCATGTATACCATGTCATTTTTGAAAATAGTGCCGGCTTCTCTCTTTGTTAAAGCAATTGAGTCGATTAGTTCTTCTTCGGTGCGTACAACACGCATACCACGACCACCACCGCCACCAGCGGCTTTAACAATAACAGGGTAACCAATGCGTTTAGCATGGGCTTTATTTGTCTCTTCGTCATCATTTAGTGGCCCATCTGAACCTGGTACACAAGGAACACCAGCAACTTTCATTGCTTTAATTGCGGCAACTTTATCACCCATGATGCGAATGCTTTCAGCTTTAGGACCAATAAAGGCAAAACCAGACTGCTCAACTTGTTCAGCAAAGTCAGCATTTTCAGCTAAAAACCCGTAACCCGGATGAATAGCAACCGCGTTCGTTACTTCTGCAGCAGTTATAATTGCTGGAATATTAAGGTAACTGCTAGGTGCGGCCGCTTTACCAATACAGATGGTTTCATCAGCTAATAAAACGTGCTTTAAGTTTCTGTCTGCAGTTGAATGCACAGCAACCGTTTTAATGCCTAACTCTTTACATGCACGTAAGATTCTTAGTGCAATTTCGCCTCGGTTGGCGATAACAACTTTATCTAACATAGAATGACCCTTATGCGTTGATGTATATGGGATTATTCAATGATGAATAGCGGTTGATCAAATTCAATTGCATCTTCATTTGATGCTAAAATTTCTTTGATTACGCCAGACTTATCAGCTTCAATTTGGTTCATCATTTTCATTGCTTCAAGGATACATAAAGTATCACCAGCATTAACATGCTGACCAACTTCAACAAATGCAGGGGCATCAGGAGAAGCAGAAGCGTAGAAAGTACCAACCATAGGGGAGCGAACAAGATGGCCTGATAATGCAGGAGCTGCTGCAGGTGCCGCCGCAGCCGTAGGTGCTGCCGCTGGTGCCGCTGCGATAGGTGCAGCTTGCATCATAGGAGCTGCTTGCACTACTGTGCCGCCACGGCTTATACGTACTGACTCTTCACCTTCAGAGATCTCTAATTCGTTAATTCCAGACTCTTCAACTAACTCAATTAACTTTTTTATTTTACGAATATCCATTTGAATACCTTTTAATATTTATTAAATTTATGTTTTGAATGACTAAAATGCCCAAGGCACCTTAGTTGTTAATTACTGTTTTTCAAGATGCGAAATAGCTGCTTTTAAAGCAAACTCATAGCCATTTGCACCTAAGCCACTGATAACGCCTGTGGCGATATCTGATAAATATGAATGTTGCCTAAACGTTTCTCGTGCGTGAACATTTGACAAATGAACCTCAATAAACGGAATGTTCACCGATAACAAGGCATCTCTAATTGCGACGCTGGAATGAGTAAAAGCAGCAGGGTTAATGATAATAAAATCTACTTTCTCAAAGCCTTGATGAATTTCATCAATCAATACATGTTCGGCATTTGACTGACAATGACTTAGTTCAGCATTTACCTCATTGGCAATACGCTGTAAATTTGTCATAATCTCAGCCAGTGATAATGAACCATAAATAGCGGGTTCACGCTTACCTAACATATTCAAGTTAGGACCATTTAAGACTAAAATGTTAAACTTTGTAGTCATCTTCGGTAAAAACACCTTTAACGTTGATTAATGCTGTCATCATGTCATATTTATATATGATTTTGTATAAAATTTAGCAAAATACCGTATTTAATACAATTAGACGATTATTATAGTGTTTTCGCAGAATATAGCAGCAAAATACTGGTCTAATCACTTAGGCGGTGTATTTAGGGGAATAATACGTTGTAACTGAGAATAAGTTTACTAAACTAAATATTGTAGGAATTTTAATTAATTCATTGATTTAACTTAGGTGCCGGGAGTTGGTTCCATGGTTAAATGTTGTCATGTCGTTCTATGTTTAAAACAAGGATGAAGTTATTAAAGTCATATTTACCCTTTTTGCTTTCGTTATCTTGCTATTTACATCTCAAGTACAAGCAATAAATATTATCTCAAATAGTACGGCCGAAACTGTTTCGTTGTCGACGACGCAGTTGCGCCGAATATTTTCTATGCGCCAAGTTCATTGGAAAAATGGTACACCAATTGTCGTCTATGTTTTGGCTAGTGATAGCCTTATTCATCAGAAATTTTGTAAAGAACAATTGCAGTTGTTTCCGTATCAGCTTGACCGTATCTGGCATAAGTTAACATTTTCGGGCTACGGTGTTGCCCCTATTGAAGTTTCGAGTGAAGTTGAGCTTGTCGAGGCCATTAAATCGACTAAAGGTGCTATTGGTTATGTGGAAAGTGTGTTGGAGGTCAAAGATGTTAACATTATTAAAATTGACGAGTAGAACGTTAAAGTCGCTACTTTGCTCTATCGGATATCTTTGTCTGGCTTTTGTTGCATCAGCAACAGAGTTGAAAAGCGAATCATTGCAAGTTCATGGTTTCGTAGCGCAAGGTATCATCGATGCCAATAATAGTAATTATATTAATGCTGATGAAAATGTTTCATTAGAATTAACAGAAGTTGGGCTTAATGCTTCATATCAACTTAATGATGATTTTCGTGTTGCAGGACAAGCTGTTTACTTAAATGGTGGCAATCGTTACCACGCGGGTATGCGACTAGATTACTTACTTTTAGAGTGGGACGCATTTCACAATGATGCTTGGCAAGCTTCATTTTATTTTGGCAGGGTTAAAAATAATCACTGGCTGTACTCAAGTACGCGTGATATCCCGTTTGCGCGTCCTTCAATTATTATTCCCCAAGTAGTATATTTTGACGGCTTTAGAGATATTGCCGTTGGTGGTGATGGCGTTGCAGCAAAATTAAGCTACAGCGACGACAGCCTTGGAGAAATTGATTTTAACTTTAGCCGAGGAAAAAGTACGATTTCCAATAAACAAGCAGATGTTATTCTTGGTGACCTTTCTACTGGTGAGTTTGGGCATGATTTAGATTTACAGGCCAGTGTGTATTGGCGGCCAGCAAACTCACAATGGCGATTTGGATTTTCTGCGCTCGACTCCACTTTTACTTATGATAGCGGGAACGCTGATAACTATTCGGATGGAAGTTTTACTTTTCAATTTTACACTGCCAATGCACTATATGAAGGTGAATTTTGGGAGTTCACTGGGGAATTATTTCAAGAGCGCTTTATAACTAAAGACTTCTATTTTTCAGGTTTTAATCGTGACGAAGTAGGGCAAGGTTATTACCTACAAGCACGCTACAAACTGCAAAAAGATCTTTCAATAATGGCGCGACATGAGCGTTTTTACAATAATAAAGAGGATAAGAATGGTAGTAAGTTAGAGCAAAATACTGGCGGATTAGTGCCGGCATATTTTGGTTTTCATAATGATACTGTCATTGGCTTATCATATGATTTCTCAAGTGACTTTAGGGTAAATGCCGAATATCACTGGATGCAAGGTGCTGCAAGGTTGTCTCCTATTGTACAGCCTGATCCTATCGCTAATAACAGCAAAAACTGGCAGGTTTGGGCCATTCAATTTATGTACTGGTTTTAATGATGAAAGTTAGTTTTATGAGTGTCTCGATAAAGCTTTTCATGCTGGTCGTTAGTGCATTGATGGTTTTAAGCTTGGCAATATCAATGTTGTCTATTTCTCGATTAGATCAAGAATTTGAACAATATCAAGGCAATAAACTACGCCAAGGTAATGCTCAATTTGACATGCAAAGTAGAATTGTTCGCGAAAAAGTGGGCGTATGGCTAGAGTCTTTTACTGATCTTATTCAGCTTAGAGAACAAGATGATTTTTACCAAGCCGCAAATGCTTTAGAGCAGCAATTTGATGCCTTGCAGATCAATCATAATGTCGAGTCGTTGTGGCTGGTTTCCGAGCAGGTAAAACCTGTTTTTCAATCTTCGCCTATGCCAGCACAAGTGTTAGCTAGTATTAAACGAGTTATTCAAACCAGTGCACCAGATTATCAATTAAGTTGTGTGCAAGAATGTTTGCAACTAGTTTCAATCCCCATTCTAAATGCTAAAGGTGATATGGCAATTGTCTCGATGGCGATTTCTTTTGTTGACGTTATTTTTGCAATTAACCAAGCATTAGAAAATCAAGTGGCAATTGTTGCGTTTGAAAAGTCAACTGAAGTGAAGTTGACACAGACAGAAATCATTACTTCATCTGCACCTAAGTTGATGAATAGCTTATTTATGAATAGTCAATCACAAGCAATGCTTTCGAATGTGAAAAAAGATGGTTTGCAAATTGAGTTTAATGATAAAAGTTATTTAATTAATTTGATGCATTTGGGCGACTCCAAGGCTCAAGATTTTTATATGGCACAAGTTGATGATGTGAGCTCGTTTACTGAAAAATACCGAGATTACCGATTACAATTCGTATTTTCAGCCATCGCAATTCTTATAGTTATCGCCTTTCTCGTGCACTTTGTCGCTGGGCCATTTACCAAACGATTATTAGTACTTACAGATATTTTGCCTTTATTGGCGAAAAAGGAGTTTGAACAATTTCGAAAAACTAAAATAAAGCAATCGAAAGTGTTTCCTGATGAAATTGATGTCTTAATCAATGCGACAACAGCGTTAAGTTATGAGTTAGAGCAGTTGAATATTGAAATTACTCAGAAGACTAAAGAGCTTGAAAATATTGCCATGTATGACTTATTAACCGGTCTACCTAATCGTAATATGCTTAATTTTCAGCTACGTAAAGTAATAAATAATGCTAGTCGTAAAGGCAGTAATGCTGGCATTTTATTTTTAGATTTAGACGACTTTAAAAAAGTTAATGATACTCATGGTCATGGCGAAGGAGATAAACTGCTAATTGAAGCGGCTAACCGTATTAACTTAAGCGTAACAAGTGCAGATATCGTTTGCCGTTTCGGCGGTGATGAGTTTCTTATTCTATTAAATGAAAATACCTCGCTTGAATTGGCACAAGAGCTCGCCAAGTCAATATTAAAAAGTTTCCAGAAACCGATTAAGATTAATAGTAGTTTGTTTTACGTTACCTGCAGTATCGGTATCGCGATGTTAGAAGATGAGTTAATCCAAGCCAGTGAGCTAATTAGTCGAGCTGATATCGCTATGTATGAAGCCAAGGGAAATGGTGGCGATCAGTACTTTGCATATCAAGGCGGGATGTTCCAACGCGTTGCACATAGAGTAATGATGGAAAGTGAAGTTAAACAAGCATTGGCGAAAGGTCAATTTAGTTTAAGTTTGCAACCCCAACTAGTTGCTAAAACCAATAAATTACATGGTTTTGAAGCACTTTTACGATGGCAGCACCCTGAACGTGGCTTAGTTTCACCAGACGACTTTATTCCTATCTTAGAAAATTCAGAGCATATGATCGAATTAGGCTATTGGGTTATTCGCCGATGCTTTGAGCTCAGTAAAGGTATGGGAAAAATTGGCTTAACTGATGCCATCATCGCTATTAATCTTTCTGCGGGGCAGTTTGCTGACGTTAACTTGATAAGCTATTTGGAAGCCTTATTAGTTGAGTTTGATTTACCTGCAAAAAACTTTGAGCTGGAATTAACCGAGCAAACATTAGTTAAAGATATTGATAAGGCCATTGAAACTATGGATGCCATGCGTAGTCTTGGTTTTAGTTTTGCTATTGATGATTTTGGCACTGGCTATTCCTCTTTGGCCTATTTAAAACGTATGCCAGTAGACGTTATTAAAATAGATAAAAGTTTTGTCTTTGGTATGTTGGAAAACCATGCTGATTTTCAAATTATTATGTCGACTATCGCAATGGTGAAAAATTTAGGTTTAACGGTTATTGCAGAAGGTGTTGAAACCAAAGCACAATTGCGCAGTTTAACTGATAACGATTGTGATCTAATACAAGGCTATTATTTTTCTCAGCCGATTCCTGAAGCCGAGTTATTTGAATTTATCAGCCAAAAAATTGTTGCGGGTAAATGGAAGATGTTTGTCAATTCAGAATTAGTCGCTAATTAATTTGTAGATTAGTTTGTAGATTAGTTTGTAGGTTAATTAACGACTCAGAATTTATACTTTTTAGTATTAGAATGAAGCATGGTTTGTTTAAGTTAATTGAGCTCTACTAATCATGATTCCTATTATCTTTCATCTCTTAGGCTAACGTTCTTTATTACCATTTAAAACACAAAGTGGTAATAAAGCTAACCCGCGCGAGTTTGTTGTAGGTGTTGCTCTAACCAAGACTTTGCACTATCAACATCGCTAAACACGTAAAAGGTAATGTTACAGGCTTGGTAAATGCGGCGTAGTTGTAATTGTTGAATATCGGCGGTACTGCTATCAATAAGCACACTAGCACTGGCAATTAAACCATGTTTAACGCGGTATCTATTGACCTTAATTAGTGCTGCTTCAGCTTCAGGTGAAAACACGCTATTGCCGTGAAAGGAAATGAGTAAGCCCCATGGCTCACTAGAAAATTGCTCGCAAGCCTGATACATATCGTCAATGTACTGCTCTGTTACACTATTATTAAATGGGCCAAATGCATCTACCTGCAAAATGTTCGACTGCGATGCAATCGAGTATTCTCCTTTAACTGACGTATCCACTCTCCAACTCCTTTTCAAACGGGGTGACAATAAATAGCAGCATTTTAATCACTTGCCAAGTAAGCAGATTTTTCTAATTTTTCAAGTTTAAATTAATATAAAAATCAATAGCTAATAATTTAGCTTCCAAGTGTGAATGGGGAGGTAAGTGACACCTGAAGCGCTTGAGTAAGAATGATACAAACTAAAGCTCTCGATGCTGAGTTGATGGCAAAAGCCATTCAGAAATTGAGTGTTTAACAATAATGGCTCAGGCAATGCTAAGGGCGTTCTTGCTTTACGATATAAGCTTAAATGAGGTTTGTAAGCTCTATTATCGAGTAATATATCACTCTGCTGACATAGCTCGGTGATGACTTTTTCTAGGTAAGATAACCAGTCAGGAGAAGATGCAGGCATCAAGTGTAATACTTGCGCTTTGTTAAAATGCCCCAGCTGTGACAGTGTTAATTTTAGTGGGTCTGTATCCGTGTAGTTACCTTGTAAAAAGTTACTAAGCCGTTGCTTAATATCGTCATACTTTTCACTGATGATGTTTGTTATATCATTTTGCTGCTTTTTACAAACTACGCCCAAAAAAGCTAAGGTTATATGGAAGTTTTGCTGTGGAATTATTTTAAAAGGCAGCGATAAATGTTGTTCACGCCAAAGTGCAATTGCTGATTTGTCTGTAATGGTTATACCCAAGCCACTTGAAAATACAGGATTCAGCAAGTCGAAAAAGGGTTAGTATCAAGGCATTGATTGAAGAGAATGGTTGTTCCATTGTAGAAATCAATAACGCTGGAGATGACCCTTTATCGCCTTGCCCTGCGGGAGCTAAGCTAGAAAAATAGTGCAGCGTTACAGCGCTTGATAAGGGAATAACCATTACCTGCGTGCTGTGCCTTGCCCTGATTTCCTAACTTAACTCTGAAACTGAATTTTCAAGTGGTTTGGGTATACATCCAAGGCGATAAACATTCTTTTATTCATATTTATTCGACTTCACTTTATGACTGAAGTTTTGTCCTCAAGTAGTTTGAGTATAGCTATGGTAATATTAGCGCCATTGAAACCATAAAACCTAATGTGATATCCAGTAAATTATGACGCTATCGGCTAGAAAGTTGCCAATTGATAATATCAAAGACGATGTTATTTCAACGTTAAAACAACACAATACCTTATTATTAACGGCGCCTCCAGGTGCGGGTAAGTCCACTCAGCTGCCTTTGTGGTTACTAGCATTAGATTGTTTAGCTGGAGAAAAGATATATTTGCTTCAGCCTCGACGCATTGCCGCTAAAAATATTGCTTGTTATCTCGCGTCACAACTGGGTGAGAAGGTTGGTGAAACTGTTGGATATCGCTTACGAAATGAAAGCAAAGTATCGAAAAACACTCGCCTAGAAGTGATAACTGAAGGGATTTTAACGCAAATTATTCAGCATGACGCTGAGTTGTCTAACTGCGGATTGGTCGTGTTTGATGAATTTCATGAGCGCTCACTTAATGCTGATCTTGCATTTGCCTTGACCCGAGATGTGCAATTAGGTCTACGTGATGACTTGAAAATTCTGTTGATGTCGGCAACGCTAGCAACAGATACCATAAAGCAAAAATTGCCAGAAGCGGTTTGCCTCGAAAGTCAGGGGCGAAGCTTTCCTGTTGAAATTAGTTACCAAGCACCTACCAATGCCAGATTATGGCGTGAACATGCTTTATCGGTTTTAAAATCAGTAGTTAATTCCCATCAAGGCTCAATATTAGTATTTTTACCGGGAACTGGTGATATCCGTTATTTAGCTGAGCAGTTATCAACTTTTATGCCTGATTCGATGTTGTTATGCCCACTTTACGGTGACTTATCGCTTACTGAGCAGCAGCAAGCAATTGCCCCTGCACAAAACGGTAAAAATAAACTCGTACTGGCAACGAATATTGCGGAAACTAGTTTAACTATTGAAGGTGTGGATTTAGTGATTGATTCTGGCTTAGAAAATGTCGCCATCTATGATAATCAAACATTAACCAATAAGCTCACGCAGCGAGCTATTGCCAAAGCATCAGCCATTCAACGTACTGGCCGAGCAGGGCGATTACAAGCAGGACATTGTATTCGTTTATTTAGTAAAGATGACTTTCAGCGTAGAAATGAGCAAAGTGTTAGTGAAATTCAACAGGCTGATTTGTTGCCTATGTTGATGGAGTTGGCAAGATGGGGCGCAAGTGATTGCTCACAACTGCCGATGATAGAAATGCCTGATAGTAAGCGTGAACAGCTGGCTTGGCAGGAGTTGATTGATCTAGGTTTGCTTTCAGAAAATAAAAATTTAACGCATGACGGCAAACAAGTAAGCGTTTTTCCTTGCCACCCAAGATTTGCAAAAATGTTGCTAAGTGCGCAACAGCTAGAGCAACAACAAGATATTAGCCACTTATTGTCATTAGCTTGTTTACTTGCGGCATTATTAGAAGAGCGTGATATTTTTAATGCGCAACAGCGCAGCAATGATTGTGATATTGCACATCGCGTTATACAACTTTGCCAGCAGCCTAAAAGAGGCAACCATCAACGTATTATTCAACAGGCTCAACGTTTTTTTCGTTTAGCACTGCAGCAAAATACTAACAATATTCGCCAAACTCAATCGGCAGATAAATTGTGTACTGTTGGGGCAAATTTGCCTATTCAATATTGTGGATTAATATTAGTGCACGCCTATCCTGAACGAATAGCAAAACAGAGAAATAACCAAGGACACTACTTAACTGCTTATGGCAAAGGCGTAGTGATGAATGAAGCCGATGCCTTGGCGGGTGAAAGCTATATTATTGCTGCGCAACTATTCCAACGCCAACATACCCTTAGTATCGCGTTAGCAGCAGAATTTGATTTGTTACAAGCAATCGCATGGGGAGTCGTTAATACAACCAGTAGAGCGCACTTAAAGTTTGATAATCAGCTCAACCGCATTATTTCGGGTCAGCAGGAGGTAATTGGTGCATTGGTTATTAAAGACGAAAATAGTTCACAAAAAATATCGCCAGAGTTACTTGTTGCCTGTTGGTGTCAACAAGTACGTAAGAAAGGTCTTAATTGGTTAAGGTTTGATACCGACAGTCAGCAACTGTTGTTACGTTGGCGTTGGGTAAATAGCACGCAAAGTCATTTAGCTTTTCCTGAGGTGAGCGAGCAGTTTTTATTAGCCAATTTAGAGCAATGGTTAGGACCTTACTTAGCCGATATCACAATTAAAAATCAACTGGATAAGCTTAACCTTTCAGAGGTATTACTTAACCAATTAAGCTACCAGCAGCAGCAGGTGTTTAAACAAGTTGCCCCGACTTTTTTTGTTGGGCCAACTAAGCGTAAGTGTGTTATTCGTTATAGTTTGGATCAAGCACCGATTGTTTCCCTACCGATGCAAGAGCTATATGGCGTGACGGAAACACCTTCTGTAGGGGATAGAGCGAATAAAAGTCAAATTCCATTAATTATTGAAATACTATCGCCTGCGAAGCGTCCTATTCAAGTAACTCAAGATTTAGTAGCATTTTGGCAGGGGAGTTATCGTGCAGTACAAAAAGATATGAAAGCACAATATCCGCGACATTTCTGGCCGGATGACCCTGCTAATGCAGAAGCAACGCGAAAAACTAAGCGACACCTTAATGTTTAAGCGTCTGAATATTATAAAATAAAGGTTTAACTACTTAAATGCCGGTTCTTATAAGCACTAGGGCTAAGATTAAAAAACTGCTTAAAGCAGCGGCTAAAGTGACTGGCATTGTTATAGCCTAGTTCAAAGCAAACTTGCGTTATTTTATGACCATTTTTAATCATACTTGCCGCTTTTTTTAAGCGTATTTGCTGTTGATATACCGCGGGACTACAGCCCAAATGAATTCGAAACTGATGAAAGAACTTTGTTCGGCTCATACAAGCTATTTTACACAACTCATCAATATTCAAATTCGCCGCTAGATGCTGATTAATAGCATGAATAGCGGCATTTAAGCCGTTACTATCAGGTGTTTTTTCACTATGAGAAATAATAAAGTCACGAGTTTGATGACGTAGTAGCCGTACGGTTAATTCTGAAATAGCTAAATCAATCATGTAATTTCTATCTTGATGATTTTCAGTATAAATTTGTACTATTCGATTCAGTAACCCTTGAGTTTGAGCATTATGATGTGTGTGCACTAAATGCTGATGATATTGCCATTGGCCATAAACTTGATTCAATGGCGCTTGTTGCTCAATGCTGTTAACTATTTTGTTGATGCGTTCAAGTGATATTTCAATGGCTAGGCAGGTCGTGGGATGTTCTATATTAGCATCTGGAAAATCAATTTCGACTTGATGGTCAGGTGCCATAACAAAAGATTCGTGCGGTAGGAACTCACTTTCATAACGGGCACTGTCATCATGCATAACCTTTTTCCCCGACACCATGCCACAAAATAAAAGTTGATCAGATCTTAATTGCACTCGGTTGGCTTGCTCAAAAGTATCGTAAATGCTCAATTCTGTTTCTGGCCCGGCAAAGCTTATTTTGTTTTCAACTAAAACTTTCGGGTTTTTCCGCTGCTTTGCTAACACTTCCTTAATCATCTTCAAGCCCTTTTTATATGTACTGGCAGTCAACTTTTTTGAACTTATTGCATAGTTAAATTTTTTTAATCTACTAAGGTAATAAGAATTGACTAAAAATACAACTAAAGGAAAGTCTTATGATCTATGCAGCCCCAGGTACCGATGGTGCCTTAATCAATTTTAAATCACGCTATCATAATTTTATTGGTGGTCAATGGGTTGAACCATGTGATGGCCAGTACTTTGACAATATTAGCCCTGTCAACGGCCAAGTATTTTGCCAAATTCCACGTTCTAATGAAAAAGATATTGAGCTTGCACTTGATGCCGCCCATAAAGTAAAAGACCAGTGGGGAACTACATCAGTCACCGAACGTTCAAATATTTTATTGAAAATTGCTGACCGTATTGAACAAAATATCGAATATTTAGCGGTAGCGGAAACTTGGGATAACGGCAAAGCGGTGCGAGAAACACTTGCGGCAGATATTCCACTAGCAGTCGATCATTTTAGGTATTTTGCTGGCTGTTTACGCTCGCAAGAAGGTTCTATTGGCGATCTTGATGAAAATACAGTTTCTTATCATTTTCACGAGCCTTTAGGTGTTGTTGGGCAAATAATTCCTTGGAACTTCCCAATATTAATGGCGGCATGGAAATTAGCGCCAGCTTTAGCTGCAGGTAATTGTGTAGTATTAAAACCTGCTGAACAAACACCAGCTTCCATTTTAGTCTTGGCTGAACTTATTGGCGATTTACTACCTGCTGGTGCGTTAAATATTGTCAATGGTTTTGGTAAAGAAGCAGGGCAAGCGTTGGCTAGCAGCACTCGCATTGCCAAAATAGCCTTTACTGGCTCGACACCTGTTGGCTCTCACATTTTAAAATGTGCAGCGGAAAATATTATTCCTTCTACCGTTGAACTTGGTGGTAAGTCACCGAACATATTCTTTAAAGATGTGATGGACCAAGAAGATGAATACTTGAGTAAATGTATTGAAGGCATGATTCTAGCTTATTTTAACCAAGGTGAAGTTTGTACCTGTCCGTCACGAGTATTTGTGCATGAAGATATATACCCCAAGTTTATTGAAAAAGTTATTGAACGTTCAAAAGCCATCGTTCGTGGTAACCCGCTAGATACTGAAACTATGGTGGGTGCGCAAGCCTCTAAAGAACAGTTCGATAAAATCATGAGCTATATTGCTATTGGCCGTGATGAAGGTGCGGAAGTGCTGCTAGGTGGAGAAGTTGAAGAATTGGCTGGGGAGCACGAAAACGGCTTTTATATTCAACCGACGTTATTAAAAGGTACTAATGATATGCGAGTGTTCCAAGAAGAAATTTTTGGCCCGGTAATATCACTGTCTACTTTTAAAGATGAAGCGGAAGTACTAGAACTTGCGAACAGCTCAGAATTTGGTTTAGGGGCAGGTGTGTGGACTCGAGACATGAATTTGGCTTATCGCATGGGACGTAAAATTCAAGCTGGCCGAGTTTGGACTAACTGTTATCACATGTATCCTGCACATGCAGCCTTTGGTGGTTATAAAAAGTCAGGTGTTGGCCGTGAAACCCATAAAATGGCGTTAGAGCATTACCAACAAACAAAGAATTTATTGGTGAGTTATGACGTTAATCCATTAGGTTTCTTCTAACTCAGTTGGTTAAATTTCTGCAGAGTTGTTTGATAGTAACAGGGACGATAATTAATGGTCGTCCTTTTTTATATTCAGGATGCATGGCGAAACGTTAGCGTATGACTTTAGCTAGTAACCTTAACGTTATTTATTGACTTGCGCTATTACTGCCATTGCTTGCGAAAATATATTTTTGTCGCCATCAAGCCAATGAATTTCACTACCATTTCGCTCTAGCCGACGTAACCATGTATCTTGTTTTTTAGAAAACTGATGAATCGCTGAATTGAGCTTTTGAAAACAATCATTTTTCGTTAATTGCCCTTGCAAGTGTTGGGCAATAAATCGATATTCTAGGCCATAAAAGTACAAGGTTTCCCAACTTACTCCTTGGCTATGCAAACGGGCTACTTCTTCTATCAGACCTTGTTCCATCCGCACTTTTAAACGTTCAGTAATGCGCTGACGTATGACTTCTCTTGGCCATTTTATGGCAAAAATAAGTGGCTTTAGTGCTGGAAAATCATTAATTTCATCTTTTGCGTCTAGCTCACCTTGAGCAATTTCAATTGCTCGCACTAATCTTTCACGTTCTATAATATCTGTGGTGTTATGTAAATTAGGTTTAAGCGCTAATAACTTACTAACTAAAGTTTCATGAGAAAGTGTTGATAGTGAAGCTCTCAGTACGATATTTTCAGGTACTTCAACTAAGCGATAACCTTTTAAAATGGAGTCGACATAAAGTGCAGAGCCGCCAGCCATAATAGCAAGTTTGTTTTTATCGGTAATGTCTTGGTAAGCGCTGATAACGTCTTTTTGAAAGTCGAAAATACTATATTCATAGCCAGGTTCGACGATATCAATAAGGTGATGATTGATTTCTTGGTACTCGTCGAGGTCTTTACCGCTACCAATATCTAAGCCGCGATAGACTTGTCTTGAATCGGCAGAGATAATTTCACCATTAAGCATTTTTGCTAATTCTACCGCAAGTTTTGTTTTTCCAGATGCTGTTGAACCAAGTACAACTAACATATTAAATGCGGACATAATTAACCTAAATATTTACCTAAAAAGAGAAGCCAATATTATATCGCTAAATAATTGATGATGCTTGCCTGTTATTAATAATTTGCTAAATAACATCATTGGGTGACGTTGCTTAAGCCGAGTTGAGGTTAAATAGTTTCCAATAAAATAATCATTAGGGATATGCGGTTTGCTGGCTTAATATAAGCATATATTTACATACTACAGGTCTGGCTAAATAGCGTATGGCGGCAAGAAAACCTTCTCAAATTAAAACTACTTCTCCTAAAAAAAACAGCCGAAAAACGCCGGAAGTTACCGAGCGCACACGTATACGTAAAGTGTTGCGTTGGTCATTGTTTTTTATCTTGAAAATGACGCTTCTAACGGTATTCGTTATTTCTTTATATAGTATTTATCTTGACAGTAAAGTTCGAAGTAAGTTTGAAGGGCAGCGTTGGCAAGTGCCGGTGCAAGTCTTTGGTAAACTAGAAAGCTATGAATTGGGCGGGCAATTAAACCTTACCGACCTTAAACACGCTTTATTGGCAAATCGCTATAAAAAAGTAAACTTTGTCCAAAGGCCGGGTGAATTCGCCTTGTCGAAAAGTCGTGCCATTGTTTTTCGCCGAGCCTTTGATTTTGGTGCCGGTATTGAAGGTAGTAAAAAAATCACCTTTGATGTTAGTAATAATGCCATTAAAGCATTGTACCTTGATGATATCGCGGTCAAACAAGTAATTTTAGAACCGCTATTACTGGATCGAATTTTACCTGAAAGCAAAGAAGACAGAGTCTTGGTTTCCTTAGAAGCAGTACCTGAAGAGTTATTAGACACGCTTTTGTTGGTAGAAGACCGCGATTTCTATTTCCATCATGGTGTATCTCCGTTAGGTATTTTAAGAGCGTTATATCAAAACCTTAAAGCTGGACGAACGGTGCAGGGCGGCAGTACGTTAACCCAACAATTGGTTAAAAATATGTTTTTAACCCGCGAAAAAACAATATGGCGAAAAGTTAATGAAGCGCTAATGGCATTGATTTTGGAGTATCGCTATAGCAAAGATCAATTGCTTGAAGCGTACATCAATGAAGTCTATTTAGGTCAGCATTATGCCAATGGTATTTATGGCTTTGGTTTAGCGGCAGAGTTTTATTTTGGTAAGTCTATTCAGTCGTTGGATGTCGAACAAATGGCGATGTTAATCGCACAAGTTAAAGGCCCAAGTTATTACGATCCTTGGCGATTCCCTGAGCGGACGTTAAAACGCCGTGATTTAGTTTTACGCTTAATGTATCAACAAGAAATTATTGCCCAACATGAATTTGAACGAGCAGTTGAATCACCATTGTCTATTCGCAAGAATCGTCGTCTTGCTCAACAAAAATTCCCGGCTTACTTACAGCTGGTAAAAGCTGAGCTTTCAAGGCATTTGTCAGAATATGAACAGCAGTCGGGTGTGCGTGTTTTTACGGGTTTTTCAATAACTCAACAATCAGCACTGCAAGCAAGCATTGATCAACAACTGCCCTCGTTAGAACAAAAAACCGGTTCAGCTTTGCAAGTCGCTATGGTGGTGTCTGATTTTAAAAGTGGTGCTGTTCGAGCATTAATTGGTGGTAAAGAAGCAGGCTATGCTGGTTTTAACCGAGCTTTACATGCAAAACGCCCTATTGGTTCATTAATCAAACCTGCTGTTTATCTTGCTGCTTTAGAGCGCTATCAACGATTCAACTTAGCAAGTTTAATTGAAGACAAAGCCATTACCTTGTCGAGTGAAGACGGACAAGCGTGGAAACCGAAAAATTATGATGGTAAATATCGTGGTCAGGTGCATTTAGTTGATGCATTAGCGTCGAGCCTAAATATTCCAACCGTTAATTTAGGTATGCAATTAGGCTTAGACAATATTGCTCAAGCAATTCATTTATTGGGTTATTCTGGCGATATAATTACTCGACCATCAATGTTACTGGGGGCATTAAATATGTCGCCTATGGAAGTTAATCAACTTTACTTGCCTTTGGCTAATCGTGGCTCTGCAGAGCAATCTCATGCCATTGAAAGAGTAGTCAACGCCGATGGCGAAACCTTGTGGCAATTTGAAGCACAAGAACAACAAATCATATCAACACAAGCGGCCTATTTACTTGATTATGCCTTAACAAAAGTAGCCACGTCAGGTACGGCTCGCTCTTTAGCTTGGCGCCTTAAAGATAAAAGCTTAGCAGGAAAAACTGGCACAACCAATGAACAACGTGATAGTTGGTTTGTTGGTTATGACAATGAATTACTAGTGACAACCTGGCTTGGGCGAGATGATAACAAACCCACTAAATTAACCGGAAGTAGTGGAGCTCTTGTGTTATTCGCTGAGTTTATGAAAAAAACTGGCGCACAAAGTCGACTAGCGATTGTGCCACAAAGTATTGAGTTAGTGCGCTTTGATAACAAAAGTGGCCGTGCGGTAAGCCAAGCCTGTAATAACTCTCAGTTATTACCAGCGGTAACCAATGGCCTAATTTATGAAAGTGAATGTGAATATGACGCCAAACAAGCTAAGAAGAAAAAGTCTTGGTTTGAGAAAATATTTGGCGATTAGATTTACTTTGAATTCAATCATTAAGCAATTAGAGGTTGTTTTTATCACTTTTGCGTTTGAATAAGCGCAATTACAAAACTATGGTTAATAGGTAGTTTATTTTACATGGTAGTAGCCTAAAAATAGCAAAGGAAGCATCGCTGCAGCAAAAAAAGTATCAATTCTATTCCCTAGTTTAAAGGAGCAAAATGAAACATAGGTTGAGTTTTGGTTACTTTACTTTACTTGCTGAAAATATTGTTGAGGTGGTTATTGATGATGGCATCGAGCTGTCGTTAGAAATGGTTGAAGAATGTGACCAATTCTTTAAAGCTCACATTTTTGGTGAATTTGGCATGCTAATAAATCGTATTAATGAATATTCCTATAGTTACGAAGCCCAATTATCGATTGGCTCGTATCAAGGACTAAAAGCGATAGCATTTGTTTATTATACCGATGAATGTAAAACCCTTTTTGAACAACTTAATGTCACGCGTGCAAATGACAATTGGAATAGCCGATTATTTTCAGGCTTAGAATTAGAGTGGCAGCAAGCATTAAATTGGTTAGAACAGGAGCTTTTACCTGAAAATCCGCAAGTAGAAAGTAACCTGGTAGAGAGTGCCTGAGAAAAAGGCAATCATAATTAGCGTTAATAAAAATGAAAAAAGCAAACCCTAGGGTTTGCTTTTTTATGTTCAGGATGAGCAGTATGCCATGGTCACATGGATGTGAAAGAATGGCGATGTTCAGGCCTCTCCCATACATCCTGTCCTACTAGGCATTAGTGCATCTCGGTAATTGCTCCTGCATTACTCTAATGACCAACATCCCTGTTGGAACATGCACGTCGAGGAACGGTATGCCATGAACACTGGGATGTGAATCAATGGTGATGTTCCAGCCTATCTCAGGCACCCTGTGTTACAAGGTATTAGTGCATTTATGCACATCGATGTGAATGAACAGCAATGTTCAATTATTGATTAATCTATTTAGCGTTATTTCACATACTCAAATATTTTAAATACGCGGTTAACTCCACCAACATTTCGAGCGATGTCAACAGATATATCTGCTTGGGTTTTTGTCACTAAGCCCATTAAAAATACTTCACCGTTTTCGGTGATCACTTTGATATTTGTTGCGTCTAATTCATCACTACTAAATAAGGCAGTTTTTACTTTTGAGGTTAACCAAATATCATTGGTTTTAGTAGTAAATGCTGTGGTGTTGCTAATACGTATTTGATTATGAAGTTGATTAACGCCATTAATCTCATTGAGCAGTTTAATAGCTTGATCACGTAAATAGCTATTCGGCGCTTGGCCGACAACTAACACGCTACCGTTAACACTAACTACTTGTAGGTTTGTGTTCTCACTTAATGCATCGCTTGCCGCAAGTTTGGTATGTGCGTCGAGCTCAATTTTTTGATCATCAATTTGATTACCTAACGAACGGTTATCCGTAGCAACGCTGGCACCACCTACAACACCAATAACTGCAGCTGCGACACAACCTTGTAATATTGCTGCGGTAGCAATAATTGCAACAATAGATTTAATCGACATGTTAATCCTCTGCTTGTGGAAATAATGTTGTATCGATGATGTCACATAAACAATGAATTACTACTAAATGTACTTCTTGAATACGAGCCGTTCGGCCTGAAGGTACACGAATTTCAACATCATTTTCACCTAACAAGCCTGCAATATCACCACCATCGCCGCCAGTTAAGGCAATAATTGGCATATCACGTGAAACGGCTGTTTCAATGGCCTTAATGACATTACGAGAATTTCCGCTGGTAGATATAGCAAGTAATACGTCACCATTGTTACCTAAGGCTCGTACCTGTTTTGAAAATATTTCGTCAAAATGGTAATCATTGCCAATAGAGGTAATGGTTGAACTGTCAGTTGTTAACGCAATAGCGGGTAACGGTGGACGTTCTGTTTCATAACGATTGAGTAATTCGGCTGAAAAATGCTGAGCATCGCCCGCAGAGCCGCCATTACCACAAGCTAAAATTTTGTTACCTGCGAGTAGGCTTTGCACCATTATCATACCCGCTTGTTCAATTGGCCCAGCTAAAAGCTCGCTTGCAGCGATTTTGGTTTGAATACTTTCGGTAAAATTGCTTTTTATCCGTTCTAACATGTTGGATGTAACTCCGTTGTTTTGTTCATCAAAAGGCATTTTTCAGCCAAGTAATTTCTGGGTTAGTGATGTCACCTTGCAAGGCGATAACATCGAATCGGCAGGAGGTATTATATTCATTTAATCCTGCTTGTTGCAGATAATATGCTGCACATTGTTTAATTTTTTGCTGTTTTTGAACTGAAACTGCTGAAATAGCGCCGCCAAAGTTATTATTTCGACGATACTTTACTTCAACAAATACCCAAGTATCAGTTTCAGTCATTACTAAATCAATTTCGCCAGCACGATTATGAAAGTTAGCGCTTTGCAATGATAGCCCTTGCTTCGCTAAATAGTCTGCCGCTAATTGCTCAGTAACTTGACCTGTTGATTTCGAGTTATTAGTCGATGGCAATTTCTTGTACCTTATTACGACTGTACTTACCCCAAATTAAACTGCGTTTTAAAATATTGTCGTCACCTAATTGCAGTATGCCGGTTTGACCATAATGTCTGACATAAGTTTTATTTTTCATTGAAGAAATTTTATCAACTAAAGATAGGCTATCAAAGCCCATAGCAAAAATAGTTTGTAAGCTATCACTACGATTTGGCCAGAGTTTTTTGGCTTCTGCCACTAGCGCTGCGTTTTGCTGTTTACTTGCTAGCTGCCAAGGCATCTCAGTAAAGGTTAAGCCTGATAAATCACGATTGTCGCTTCTATCACTTTTAGCGCTATGACTACGTGAGCTTGCATAAACCGGAATAATATCAGCGAATGGACTAATGTTAACGTCAATATAAGGCTTCAATAATTTAGTTTCCAACGGTAAACCAACAATGTAAATCATATCGATATCTCGACGGTTACGTAGCTCACTTTTAATCGAATACTTAATCCGACGATCTAGCTCTTTAGTACGCTGCTGACTTAAGTCTACACCAAGGCTAGCTTTTAGCTGACTTTGCATTTTTTCATCATTATTGAAAAATACGGTTTCAGGTTGTTGTCCCGTAATATGTTGCCATTGTTGGCTAAACGTTTTTGCAATACGACGACTAGCTTTGTCTTGGTGGCTTAAAATTATCGGCTGCTTATAATGCTGGCGACTTAACGTGGTTGCTGCCTGTATTGCTTCGTCTTCAGGACGCATCGATAAGGCAACTTGATATGATTTTAATGCCATCGTTGCTGGAATATTAAGTAAAAGTGTTGGTAGTGTTAGCGCTTCTTGCGACAAATACTTTTTTACATTGTCTTTGAGTAATGGGCCAATAACATAATCAATGTTTAAGTCTGCTAGCTTTAACGCTAGTGTCGACATATCTAAGGTTGTTGAATCAATAAAATGTAACGCTGCGCCACTATTAGTGTCGTAAGCCGCTAATATTCCTTGCTGTGCGACTTTTCCTGCTCTTTCTTGTTTACCTGATAATGGAATTATAATAGCAATATTTTTATTTTCATTGATTAAAGCTGGCTCAATTAGTTGCAGTTGAGTGACGATATATTGTGCTGGATGAGTGTTATATTCTCGTTGCCATTGGTTTAAATAACGCTGAAAGCGATCGTCATCATCACCAAACTTATTGGCAAAAGTTAGTAATCTACTCCAGCCTTTTATTTTAGGTGGAGCCATTTTTATTAGCTGTTGATGTTGCCATTGGGATAATTGGCAAAGTTGTTGCCATATTGCGTCTATTTCATCGCTTGTCGCTTGAGGATTTTTTGCAAAGGCTCTTAATTTTGCATCAAGTGCCGCAATCGGTAAATTTCGCTTTGTTTGCACAAAAGCTAAGGTTTGATAATAGGCAAGGCCGTGATTAAGGTTAGCGGCAGTTATTATAGTATTGGCACTTTCAAGTGACTGATAAGCTTTATTTACTTGTTCTAAAGCTAATAGGCTTTTTGCGCTAATTACTGATAATTGATACTTTTTTAATGGTAACTGCGTTAATGCCATGGTTTGATTAGCTAACCATAAAGCTTTATTAGGCTTAGCTTCAAGCAGATATAACTCACTAGCTTGAATGAATGAATTTACTGCGGTATTACTATCTTGAGTAAGGGCTTGTGTCATCAACTGTTTAGCGGTAAGTGTGGTTTCTATTTTTTCAACCACAGTTGTTTTTTCCGGTAACGACTCGGTTACTTTCGTTGACTTTGTTGTTGAGCAACTCACCAATAACATCACACTAATAATTGTGAGTAGGGTGCTTTTTTCAGGTGAAAACCATTTAGTCAGTGTCAAAGGTAAGAAATCCGTACTTTTTAAGAGTGCTTTATAATAAACTTCATCCTCTTCAGTCTCAACACAAGTATTTTAATATGTCGGAACAAATTATTCAGCCAAGCACTCTTTATATCGTCGCAACGCCCATTGGTAACTTAGCTGACATCAGTCAACGTGCACTTAACATATTAGAAAATGTTGATGTAATTGCTTGTGAAGATACTCGACATACGCAACGTTTGTTATCGGCATACAGCATTAAAAACAGAACAATGTCGATGCATGACCATAATGAACGACAACGCCAAGAGCAAATAGCAACATTATTACAAGAAGGTAAAAGCGTTGCTTTAGTGTCAGATGCCGGAACGCCATTAATCAGCGACCCTGGTTTTCATCTTGTTCGCCATTGTCGCCAACTTGGTTTGGCGGTTTCGCCAATTCCTGGCGCTTGTGCGGCGATTTCTGCTTTGTCAGTAGCAGGACTACCAACTGACAGATTTACCTTTGAAGGTTTTTTACCGTCAAAATCAGGTGCAAGGCAAGCCACTTTAAATGAGCTTGCTAGTGAAGCGCGTACTATGGTGTTTTACGATGCGCCGCGCCGCGCTATTGATACCGTTGAAGATATTGTAAAAGTGTTAGGCGGCGAGCGTTACGTTGTCATGGCACGTGAATTAACCAAAACCTTTGAAACTGTTCACTCAGATACCGCTGAGAATTTATTAGCATGGTTACAGGAAGATCCTAACCAACTTAAAGGTGAAATGGTGTTAATTATTGAAGGCCATAAAGTCGACCCAAATGAGATTCCTGCCCATGTTATCGCAACATTGAAATTGTTATTAGCAGAAATGAAGCCGAAAAAAGCTTGTGCGATAACTGCCGAAATTTACGGCGTGAAGAAAAATGCTTTATATGAATATGCACTTGCCATGAAGGGTAAAAGCTAGCAGCATTTACCCTATCTTTATAGCTACAGTGTTAACAACCTCTTTTTTTAAGGCGAGAGCCTGTAGAGGCGACAGTTTGACATAAAGGGCTTTTAGCTTTTTTTGCCTTTTCGTCTTTCTCGGCTTTTGTAAGCTCTGTAGATTGACAAGCTGACAATACCATTATGATTGGTAAAAGAATTGATAACTTTTTCATTTTATTTCCCTATAAATATTATTTTTTGAGTTCGAGAGGGAAGAGTTTTACATATTATTAACATGGTTGTCTTTCTTTTTTATAAAATTTATCTTTAAAGGTTAAATACAATTAAAGATGGGCTTTGTTACTTTAATTCCTAGGGAAAGTGGCGTAGAATGCGCCCCGAGTTGACGAGACAATCGCTGCTTCATCGTTGTGCCTTCGGGTAGACAGATGGAGGGGAGGAAAGTCCGGGCTCCAATGAGCAGGGTGCCAGGTAACGCCTGGGCGGCGTGAGCCGACGACAAGTGCAGCAGAGAGAAGACCGCCGATGGTTACTTTTTCGAAAGTTTCACAGGTAAGGCTGAAAGGGTGCGGTAAGAGCGCACCGGATTGCTGGTAACAGTAATTGCAGGGTAAACTCCACCCGGAGCAAGACCAAATAGGGTTTCATGACTACTTAAACGCAAGTTTGAATAGTATAAGCGTGGCTCGCGTGGAAACCGGGTAGGTTGCTTGAGCTATAGAGCGATTTATAGCCTAGACGAATGATTGTCACTTTTCTTCGGAAAAGCTACAAAACCCGGCTTATGCGTCATCTCAACCATTTTAGTAACTGCTTGAATTGTCTCGCAGTTTACTAAAATCCTTTCTTATCAATCTGTTACAGTTAAAAATGGTACACGGTTAGGTACACGGCCTTAAATTTAATATACAGTAATTTAGCCTTCAATTTTAGTTCAAATGCATCACTACATCACATCGTAAATTCTCTACGGAATAGATTTAGGCTCAATACTTTGCCTGATAAAATTTTGACTCAGTTTTTAAAATAGCATCGTTAATTTTTATCAAGTCGTGGTACACACTTTGGTACACGGTTGTTAAATATTGGCCAGCTTGAGTAAGTAACGTGCAGGCAGTTTCAGGTTTCAAATATTTATACCTTAGGAAAAGTACTTTCTACGTAAGAATAAAAGTACCTAAACGCCTAGGCTCAAGGGAAGTGCGGCTTTGCTTAAGAACCAAGAAACTAGCCGTGGCTGTTGTTATTTTAGAGCGCCTTATACCTTGCATTAGAAGGCTAAAACAACTTGTCATCCAATCAAGAACATTAGACACTACCACCATCTGTTTGCAGTTTACTCAAATCAAGGATGCTATGTTAAAAAAGTTAACGGTTGCTGATATCGACCCGATAATCGCTAAGCTAGAGCAGGGGTATAGTGATGGTGGTCATTCGATTAATGCCTTAGGCCAACAGTCAATTAGTGAACTTGATGACAACTTTAAACAGCAGTTTCTTTATATTGCACAGGCCGAAAGCAATGATGAGCGCATAGCGCGCTTTGATGAGGTGGCATGTAGATTATCCACCGATGAAAAGTGGTCCTTTGTCGAATCATTCTCAAGTATCATGAAAGGCTTCTCAGCAATGGGCGGAGAAGGTGTTGATACTGATGGGCTGCCCAAACAGGTCAATGAATTGCTAACGGCTAACGGTTACAGTGTTAATCCAAATAGCCTGCCGTATCGCGTATTACTGAGCAAGTTAAAGGCCAGCAACGCCCTTCAAGGTGAACTGTTGTCGTCTATTTTTTCTGAAGATTTTATTGGTGAGCGTGAGTTACAAGGTTTATTAGCACCACCGCCTGCGGTTCAACAGGTAGTTGCACCACCACCGACTGTGCCTGAATCAACCGCACCTTTATTTTCACAGGTCTATGCCGAGTTCCTTGAATTTAAGGTAAACAAAATGAAACTTAGCCCTAAAATGCAGGCGGATTATGAACGCCGACATGCGGTATGGCTAGCGGTAGCAGAAGATAAGGCGATTGACTTATACAAGCCTAAGGATATCGGACAATTCATAGACACTTGTTTCGAATTACCTAAGATGCATATTGCACCTTATAACAAAATGTCATGGCAGGAGCGCCTTGACTTTGACGTACCTGAAGACGATTTAGCTGCACCAAAGTCAGTTCATCAATATTATAAATGGATTATGGGTGTATTCGCCTATGCCAAACGCGACACTGTTAGTTATATCGAAACCTCACCTTGTACTATCAAACGTGATTTTACCGCCAATGTGAGAGGTATATTTGATAACAATGAGCTTGGAAAATTATTAGAAGCAGCGAAGCTAGAGCGGACACAATGGAAGAAATGGATTATTTACCTTGGCATTTACACAGGCGCTCGGCGTGGTGAACTAGCTCAATTAAGAAAAAGTGACATAAAGTTAGATAAGGAAACAAGACGTTATTACTTGCTCATCACCGATGAACACGAAAACCAAAAGCTTAAGACCGATAATGCCAAGCGTAAAATACCTTTGCATCCAGAGTTGGTTAAGGTTGGTTTTATTGATCATGTTAACGGTTGTAAAGAAAAGGTATTTGAAGAAATACTCAATGCTAATCAAGTGACGGCGTGGATGCCTCGTCACATGGAAAAGCTGAAAATACAACGCACTAATGAGCTAGGTCACATGCGCTCTTTTCACAGTATCCGACATACATTTATTACCAAGTGTATGAGCGAACCTGATATTAATATTAACTTACTTCAACAAATTGTTGGTCATGAAATTAGCTCGTTTGGCATAACGAGCAATTACACACACAAGGTGACGGATATTAAGAATCTCCTGCCTATTATTGATGGCTTTGAGGTTTGACTATGCATGATTTTGTAGGAAAGTGGCGCATAACTGAAATGGAGCTTTGGGCGCAAGATATGGTTGATATGAATGAGCTAGGTAACTTTGACTTTTATGATAATAATCAGGGACGTTTGGCATTTTGTGCTGTTGAAGGCTGGCTTGATGTTTGTGTAAGTCACCGTATGCCAGAAATGGAGTTTTCTTGGGAAGGTACAGATTCAGGTAGACCAGTGAGTGGCCGTGGAAAAATTGAATTTGAAACGCCTTTCATCGGCTATGGAAAGTTATTTATTCATAATGGGGATTGTTCAACGTTTAGTATCAATCGAATTGAACAAAATACACCTGATAAAGTGGTGAGTCTTAGATAGCGTTTATGGCAAGTTAGTGCGCTTAGCTGACATTTAGCGGTAAATGTTTTGCCATATATTTTGTAATGTATCACTTCATAAAATTTATATTAATACTCGTATGATGCTGTAACTTTTCCTCTTGAATCACGAAATGAGGAAAGTTTCCCTATTTCGTCCGGAGAAGCAAAAAGAGAAACTCCTGAAACAAAGCGCTAGCAATCGTTACAAAGGTTTGTTACTAATAGTGAAAATAAATAAGGTGGAAACTTTTTTGCAGGAAATAAGGAAAGTATCCTCTGATTAAATTGTTATAACTCACAGGAGAGGTTCGAGTTGGATCCTATTACACTATCAGCATCATTTGCTACTATTGTTGGATTAATTTCTAATTTCAAATCAGAAAGAAACGCATCATCTGAAAATGAATATAAAGAGTTCGTTGCTTGGTTAGCAGATAAAAGACATAACACGATAATTGATGAAATAAACTCAAATCATCACCTCTCATTGTCGATTAAAAGCACCTTAAATCAAAATCATGAAGCGTTAATTTCAAAATTAAAAGGATTAGATAACTCAATAGCCACATTAGCAACTAAAGTCTCTGGCTTTAATGAAATAGCTCATGCTATTAATCCAAACATTGAGTTTTCAGATCAAGCTATTTCTTTTATTAGTCAATTGAATATCTCTCTAGGTAGTCACTTTATGGAGTTAAAAACTATCGGGAGTGACCCTACTTTTCAAATCATGGACGGTAATGGTGGTAACATTAATTATACCGAATCACGATTTATTGAAGATGATTTGGAAGTGCTCTGTAAATACGATTTTTTAATCAGTGATTATAATTCCCAAGGTTACCGTCTCTGGACAATAACCAGACAAGCAGTTAAGTTTTTAGATTTGGCGCAAAGTGAGTTATAACAAGCAATTCAACAGGACTAAAAACAGCGGGCTGTTCGCTTCGCTCCATTTTAGCCCACAATTTTTAGCCCGTTAATTGGGCGTT
>OJBM01000110.1_pt1 | contig 42372 bp, 36 predicted proteins | sample 1591061 | NCBI WGS metagenome assembly OJBM01 (sample SAMN05416872, study PRJEB24817) | seawater metagenome | isolation source: Sea water | place: Canada:Atlantic | collected 2013-11
GTTGGCATGACCAAGTTTGCCAAGCCCGGTGCCAGTGATGAATATTTTGAAATGGCCCGTGACGCAGGTTTAATCGCATTAAAAGATGCCGGTATTCAATACAGTGATGTGCAGCAGGCTTACACGGGTTATGTATACGGTGATAGCACCTGCGGTCAGCGTGCCGCTTACGAATTGGGTTTAACCGGCATTCCGGTATTAAATGTGAATAGTAATTGCAGTACCGGTTCATCGGCCTTGTATTTAGCGCGTCAGGCCATTGAGGGTGGCATGGCCGAATGCGTATTAGTTTTAGGTTTTGAAAAAATGGAAAAAGGCGCACTGGGTTCATATTTTAATGACCGTGAATCCCCCATGGGTAAACACATGGAAGTGATGATAAGCGAACAAGGCTTTAACCAAGCGCCAGTAGCAGCACAAATGTTTGGCGGAGCCGGGCGCGAATACATGTGGCAGCACGGTACCAAGCGTGAAACCTTTGCTAAAATTGCCGAGAAAGCCCGCGATCACGCCAGCCGTAATCCTTATGCTTTGTTTAGCGAAAAGCTCTCGGTAGAAGAAATTATGGCATCCCCTGATGTATTTGATCCGCTTACCCGTTTTCAATGTTGCCCACCTACGTGCGGGGCAGGGGCTGCGGTTTTGTGTAGCGATGCCTTTGCAAAAAAACACGGCATTAAAAATCCGGTGTACATTGCCGCGCAATCCATGACCACAGATTTTGAATCTACTTTTAATGATAAAAGCATGATGAAAATGGTGGGCGTAGACATGACTCGCGCCGCTGCTAAAGAAGTGTACGAGCAATCGGGCATTGGCCCAGATGATGTACAAGTGGTCGAGCTACACGATTGCTTTACCGCCAATGAATTACTTACCTATGAAGGGTTAGGATTGTGTGATGAAGGACAAGCAGAGCAATTTATTTGGGATGGCGACAATACTTATGGTGGCAAGTATGTAACCAATCCATCTGGGGGCTTGTTATCAAAAGGGCATCCGTTGGGCGCTACGGGTTTAGCGCAATGTACTGAACTTGTTTGGCAATTACGTGGTACGGCAGACAAACGTCAAGTAGAGGGCGCGCGTATTGCCTTGCAGCATAACTTGGGTTTGGGTGGCGCTTGTGTGGTTACCATGTACAGAAAGGATTGATGTGTAGAAAAATAAAGAGCAGGAAAGATTAGAAATGATAAAGCCCTTTTTATTAAGGGCTATTAAAACAAAAAGGCCAGCTGATTTAAGCTGGCCTTTTCGTTGGTTAATTAAATAAGAATTAACTAAGCATTAGTTTCAGTTTTTTTTTCACCTTTTATTTTAAGGACAACCAAGCTTGCTAAATATATGGCGATGCCTGCCAATATTCCCACTAAAGCACCTACTAGGCTGGGAACCATCCACGCTACAAAGGGCACACCTTGTACAGCATGCAGTGTGCTTTCTACCCAGTGATGTCCCATGGGAATACCATGCAACAAAATGCCACCGCCCACTAAGAACATGGCGGCTGTACCTACAATAGAAAGGCTTTTCATTAAGAAGGGGGCAAACCATAAAAGGCCACGGCCAGCCATATTCATAAGGCCCTTGCCAGCGCTTTTTTCTACAAAGTACAACCCTACATCATCAATTTTTACAATGGCCGCCACTAAACCATACACTGCCACGGTAATGCCCAGTGCCACGGCGCTTACTACCAAACATTGAGTTAAAAAGGGGCTGTGTGATACGGCGCTTAACGCGATAACGATGATTTCGGCCGATAAAATAAAATCGGTACGAATGGCCCCTTTTATTTTTTGTTTCTCTAATTCAACGAAATCTATGGAAGGATCTTTAAGGGCTTGAGTGATCTGCTGGTGCTCTTGTTCTTTTTCGTCTTTATGAAAGAAAACATGGGCCAGTTTTTCAATGCCCTCAAAACACAAATAAGCGCCACCCAGCATTAATAGCGGAGTGATTAACCAAGGAATAAAGGCACTGATTAATAGTGCTGCAGGAACCAATATAAATTTATTTAAAAAGCTGCCCTTGGCCACAGCCCACACAACTGGTAATTCACGCTCGGCGCGCACACCGCTTACTTGTTCGGCGTTTAGGGCAAGGTCATCTCCCAATACCCCGGCGGTTTTTTTGGCAGCCACTTTAGAAAGAACCGCAACGTCATCTAATAGGGTGGCAATGTCATCAATGAGGGCGAGTAAACTGCTGGAGGCCACAGGTCATTCCTTTTTATGTGTATTTATACGTCAAGCTATAGGTTTAGTAATAACAGTGGATGGTAACAGGATATGGCATAAATGTGGTGGGGTGATTAGATGAAATGCCGTTAATGTTAATTGCTTCAAATAGAAGGGGGGCTTACACTGTGGCCGAAATTTTATGCAGGGTTATCAAGGGGAATTTGTAAGCTTTATACAGATAATATTCCTATGCAGATCATTAATCAGTTTGAACAGGTTGTAGGTAGAAAATGGCAGAAGTACAAGAAAATTATATAGCCGGTTTTTGGAAAAGGCTCTTTGCTTTATTGATAGACCTTTTAATACTAAGTGGGGTTGGTTTTTTATTAGGGCTATTTTTTGAAAGTACATTTGTAGAAATTGGTAATCTAGGAAAGCTCATGGGTTTTGTCATAGCCCTGAGCTATTTTGGTGTGATGAATAGCCAAATTGCTAAAGGGCAGACAATTGGTAAGCGAATAGTGAAGATTCAGGTGGTAGATGCAGAAGGCTCGCACATTAATATCCTTAAGTCTTTATTAAGATACAGTGTTTTATCAATTCCATTTTTTCTAAATGGTACTTATATTTCTTTTGAAAGTGACTTGATTAACCTAGACTATTTTATACTTCCTATAGTCTTGGGTGGTACGTTATCTATTTCATACCTGTATTTATTTAACCGTAGCACTCGGCAATCCTTGCATGATTTAGCTGTTGGTAGCTATGTGGTTAATAGTGAATCAACGGTGATAGCCATTTATTCAATATGGAAACCTCATTTGGCAGTAGTTGCTGCCTTTTATTTTGCTTTAGCGGTGGCGCCGGTATTTTTGGAGGATACCTTCTCTGAGTTAGCTAAAAGCATACCAATTAAAGAAATGGCAATAACACAAGAAATTTTAAGCAGTGAGCCATTAGTAAAATCTGTCAGTGTTATGGATAGAACGTCAACTATTTCGTCCTCGGTTCATGGAGAAAGCACTGCAAACTACACTAATATTCATATTTATTTAATGGCTAACGATGTTGCTAATCCTGTATTAGCTGAAAGGTATGCTCAGATTGTTATAGACAGTTATGTAGAAGCTATAAATAAAGATTCAATAAATATAACCTTATCATATGGTTTTGATATTGGAATTTGGTCCCAGTGGTATAGTCACACTCATGTATTTAATCCAGCTGAATTGCGGGCTATTAAAGCTAGCAGTATTTGATTAGCCTCTAAAAACTATAAGTTATGCTTGGTGATATAATTCACCAAGCTTAGCCCGAAAATAACTTTTTTGTTTACTCTAACTTTTTTCCTTCTTTTCATTCTGAAGATTCTCAAACACCCCGTTCACCAGCCACAAAAACAACGCCGCACAAATCACGGCCGAAGCAAAGGTCATACACATCACCATAATCTGGTAACGCACTGCAATAAGTGGCGACACCCCAGAGAGTATTTGCCCTGTCATCATGCCAGGTAATGAAACCAATCCTACGGCAAATAAGGAATTGGTAATGGGTATTAGCGCCGTTTGCAAAGCAATGTGCCTGGCTTGCGCTAGTGCTACGCCCCGTTGTAATTCAGCGTTTAAGCGCTCGGCCGCAAGACTCACACTGTTCATGGCATTGGCGAAAATCATTCCAGCTAAGGGAATCATATATTGTGGCCAGTACCAGGGCTTTAATTCCAGTACTAACTGGGTGATTAGAGCAAGGGTCAAGCCACCACCAATCAATGTAGCCAGCAAGGCACTTTTATAAAGGGCAAAGCGGTGCTGTGGCACATTGCCTAACGCAATCCAACTGGAGGCGAGTACCATTACGGTTAGCACCGCGATGATGATGCCTGCGCCCTGCGCATTAAAAATGTACGTTAAAAAATAACCGATCAATAACAGCTGAATGAGCATACGGCACAGGGCATATAACGCTTTACCCGGTTTTAGAGCTACCTTCACCATAATCGCCATGGCAATGGCCACCGGAATAAAGGCTAGGGCGAGGTTGAAAATGGGAATATTTTGAATCATGGCGCGCTACTGTAAAAAGAGTAAGGATTGTGCGAATGGGAGTATCTTAGCAGGGTCATTCTATTTGTTGAAAGGGCAAGCTTTAAAGCGCTAATAGTCAGGGCTTGGCTGTCAGGGGTTAATCCATTACATTAAGTCAGTCACTAAAAAAAGCTGCTCGTTAATAGCGCATCATAAGGAACTGTGTGTATGGATATCAAACAACATTGGCCAGAAATATTAAATGTTTTACAAAATGGTAAAAAATCCAATCGGTACTTCTCCATCGCCACGGTGGATAAAAACGGTAACCCTCATGTGACGCCCATAGGGCATGTGTTTTTCCGTGACGACATGACCGGTTTCTACTTCGATGCATACTCAAAAGCCATGCCTGAAAACTATCAAACCAATCGCAATATTTGTTTAATGTCAGTCAACAGCAGTACTGGCTTTTGGTTAAAATCATTATTTAAAGGAAAATTCAGCTCAGCCCCTGCGGTTCGCTTGATGGGGGAGGTGAATGATGCAAGGCAGGCTACAAGCCAAGAAATTACCCAACTTAAAAACAGCATAAAAATTACCCGCGCCCTAAAGGGCCATAAATTGTTGTGGGGTGATTTATCTCGTGTAAGAGACATGAGGTTTACAGAATTTTCACCTGCTAAATATCCAGTCATGTGTGAAGACTTATGGTCGTGATAAATGGTGATTGAAAATAAAAACCTACTAAAATCTATACCCACAGATTTAAAAGACGAAGTCTTTGAAACTCTGGCTGAAGGCTCAAATATTAAAATAGAGCGGATTATTTCCAAGGGGCACTTTTCTCCAGAGCATGGCTGGTACGATCAAAGCCAGTGCGAATGGGTGCTGGTCTTGAAAGGCCATGGTCTGTTGGAGTTTGAAACAGGTGAAATCGTGGAGATGAAAGCCGGGGATTCTATTAATATCCCCAAGCATTGTCAGCACAAGGTTAAATGGACCGACCCCCAGCAAGAAACCATTTGGTTAGCGATTTTTTATGACACCTAAATTTATTTATGCGTAAGGTAAACGAGAAATTAAATAGGGCTATACTGATAATAATTGCCGAGTAAATAGGTGATTTAATTTTCAAGAAAAGGATCTGTTGTGCCGATTATAAGTGTTACCTCGTTACCATTTTCTCCCGCTATTGAAGTTAAACAGATATTAACTGAGCTTAGCCTTGGGTTTGCTCAGCAATTTACCATCGATATTGCTCACATCAGCGCCAGCTGGCGTTACTTTGAAGCCCATCACTATGTGGTAGCAGGGACATCTCTTAAGTATCAAGCCGTCGATTCCCATCCCATTATGGTGGGGCTAGTGGCTCCTGACTTTACAAACACTGAAGAGCTTCAAAATATGATGGCGTTTATCGCCAGCGAACTGTCCAATCTTACAGGCATCAATAAAACCAATATCTTTATAGAATATCGCTGCGCTAAAAGTGGCTGGGTATTTGATAAAGGTGAGATTGTGAATTGGTAATGTGATGGTAGAAATTGTATTAACATGGTCATAATAAAACGAAGTTAGCAAAAGCGTTTTAATAAATGTTACGGCTATTACTCATGAATGGAGAATGGCAAAAGTTCACAATACCGACAAATAGACTATACAAATAGAGCGATTGCTTGTTAGCCTTTATTGAAAAATAGCAGGAAGCCCTTATGTATTTAGCTCAGCTTAATATTGCCAAAGCAAAAGCCCCCATGGAAGACCCTAAGCTAAAAGAATTTGTCGATAACCTGGACCCCATTAATAAACTGGCCGAACAAAGCTCTGGTTTTATTTGGCGCTTGCAAGATGAATCGGGTGCGGCCACGTCGTTTCAAGCCTTTGATGACCCATTGATCATTAGCAATATGTCGTTGTGGGAGTCGGTTCAGCATTTAAAAGATTTTATTTATAAAACTCATCATTTAGATTTTTTAGTGCGCAAAGAAGACTGGTTTGAGCGCTTGCCGGAAGGCAACCAAGTTATGTGGTGGGTAGAAGAAAATCATCGTCCTGATTTAGAAGAAGCCATACAGCGTTTAACCCATTTACGCGAGCAGGGCGAAAGCCCGTATGCTTTTACCTTTAGGGGCAATTTTACGGCAATGGATGCTCAAGAGTTTAAATAAACCTCAATGTAAAAAGGGCTAGCGTATGGCCAGCCCTTTTATTTTTCCCTTTCCATTATTTATATGTCTAAGGTTAAGCTATCGCTAAGGGCCCGTGATACACAGGGGCACATGAGTTTCTGTTGTGTTTTCTCATCATCTGATAAGGCCATGTCTTTATGATCGGCTTTTCCTTCAACCACTTTCACCACACAACTTTTACAGGCACCGGTTTTACAGCTGTAAGGGGCATGAATGCCAGCATCTAACATGGCGTCTAGAATACTTTGATCTTTTGCCACCTCTAAACTCACATCGCTGCGTTGTAAATGCACTGTCACCGCTTTGGCTGAATTAGCAATGTCAGAATTAAAACGCTCGAAACGAATATTATCGGCATCAATGCCTAACCCTTCGGCGATTTCTAATACTTGGCTAATTAACGATAACGGACCACACACATAAAACACGGTGTTTGCTTCGGCTTGTTGCAGGATATTTTTTATATCCATACGCTGTTTTTTCTCTGAGCTGTAAACGGTTAAATCGTCACCAAACTCTCGCGCCAGTCTGTCTTGAAAGGCCATTTGCTGATGGCTGCGCCCTGCATAATGTAAATGTAATTGGCTGCCACGGGCCTTTAAACTTTGCGCCATGGACTTAATAGGGGTAATACCAATGCCAGCAGCCATTAAAACCGCAGGGCGATCATCCTTGTGCAGTTCAAAGTGGTTTTCAGGGTAAGCGCAATGCAACACCTGGCCCATATGTAAATTATCGTGCAAAGCAATGGAGCCGCCTTTGCCGTTGTCTTCTTTTAAAATGGCTACTTCATACATGTCACGACGGTTAGGGTTAGAGCAAATGGAATAATGGCGGTGAATAATCTCACCATTTTCCAGTTGCACCGGTAATTGAATGTGCGCGCCCGATTCTATTTTGGGCACTTCTCCTCCATTCGCATCACGTAACTCATAGGCGCGCACTCTTGGGGTTAATTGCCGTACGCCGGTGATTACCAGTGCCAGTGGGCCGTTTCCTAATGAGCTATTAGCTGTTGCTATTTCATCAGCAGGTGCTTGATTGGCCTTAAGAGCGGCGTTTTCTTCAATGAGCGGCGCAATCATTTCTTGAATTTGTTCTACCGTATACCTTGGGGTGATGTGCTGTGGGCAGTTCCAATCAAAGCCTTCTAAATGAATTAAAAATCCCCGTTCTATTTTGGCTTGGTAATCGTCTATGGCCAATTGCTCAAGGGTGTCGTGATCGTCCATCGCCACAACACTAATACGGCCCATGATTTTCATGCGAGTTTGGGTGGGGTAGTCTACTAAGATAAGTGACACGCGGTCGTTATTACGAAAGTTACCTGTGCTGACGTATTGGCGATTGCCACTGTAGTCGGCAAAGCCTAGAGTTTTGGCATCGAGCACTTTTAAAAAACCAGCTGGGCCACCACGGTGTTGGACGTAGGGCCAATGGGTTTCACTAACACTTGCCATGTAAAAGCTATCGCGTTTTTCAATGAAGCTGGCTTCCCGTGGGCTAATAAAATGATTGTAGTCGCCGCCGTGCTCCATACCTTCATACCCTTGGCGGCTGTTGTTTTCTTCTTGAACTTGTTTAACGGTTGGGGTGAAAGCAATTTCTACGTATTTATGGCCCATGATATTTTCCTCGAATTTTTTAATAAGTGTAAAAATGAATGACGCTAAAACGCCCTTTATTTAGGCTGTGCTGGGGCCCTTCACTTGCTCACCACTTACCGTTACTTTTTTTGATTCTATTAACTTATTTACTTTTGAATTTTGATTTAAACCAACAGGAAATAAATGATTATTCATAATTCCCATACTGATTAATCGATTGCCCAGTATATTCATACCCACATGGGAAATAATTTCTAATACCTCACAGTCGCTGTAACCGGCGCGGCGAATATCTTGCCACTGTTGTGCACTTACCTTGCTGTGGCTTGCAAGGTGGCGGGCAAATTGTACCGCTATCGCACCTTTGGCATCTTGGCTGGTGCCTGCCCGATTACTGTCTATTTCGCTGCTGTTTAAGCCTGCTTGCCGGGCGCTTGCGGTATGCAACGCGAGGCTGGTTTGGCATTGATTAAGCTCAGCCAGTGTTAATGCAATGCGCAGTACCGTGAATGCATCTAGCTGGCCGTTAAAATTTAAGCGCTGTAGCTGGTCATAATCTTTTAGTGCGCAAGGGGTTTGGGCCAGCTCTTGTAGGCAATCGCTTAGGCTCGTTGATGTATCGTTCATATTGGCAAAAATTGCTTTTTGTAAGTCTTGGGCTTTTTCAAGAACCATGGGAGTAATGGTACTGGCTTGGTTCATGGTGTGCTCCTTGATAGCCACGGGGCTTTGGTTAATGAAGCCAGTTTGCCTAATTCCACTTGAATAAAGAATAATCATGAATAACAATTAATTATTTCGATAAATGGAATAATGATTGGGCGCTTGTGGGAGCCGTAAATGGACCAGTTACATCTTATGAAGGTTTATGTGGCAGTGGCTGAAGAACAAGGCTTTGCCGCCGCTGCACGCCGTTTGGCCCTGTCACCCCCTGCGGTGACTCGCGCGGTTGCTGCCCTTGAAGAAAATTTAGGGGTGAAGCTGCTTAATCGCACCACACGATTTGTGCGCACCACTGAATCGGGGGCGCGCTATCTTGAAGATGCGCGGCGTATCTTAGGGCAAGTACAACTGGCCAACGAGGCAGCCGCTGGCATCAATGCCGATCCCGCCGGCAACCTAGTGGTCACAGCCCCTGTCATGTTTGGGCAAATGTTTGTGATGCCGGGCATTGTGGATTACTTACAGCGCTACCCAAAAACCCAAGTAGATGCTGTGTTTTTAGACAGAGTAGTAAACATGCTAGAGGAAGGCGTGGATGTGGGCATACGCATTGGCGAGTTGCCAGATTCCACCATGCGGGCCATTAAGGTGGGTTCGGTGCGGCGTATTTTGGTGGCCTCGCCTGATTACTTAAAGCGCCACGGCATCGTGCAAAGCCCAGATGCCTTACATGAACACAGCCTTATTTCCTCTAGTGCAGGTAAGCTGGTGCAAGAGTGGCGTTTTGATCGACCGGCTAAGGTGGGCATTGCAAAAGACAGTTCGTTAATGGTTCGTATTCAACCTCGGCTTACCGTCACCACCAATGATGCCGCCATTAAAGCAGCCTGTGCTGGCTTTGGTATTGCCCGCTTATTGTCGTACCAAGTGAGTGAGCAATTGGCCAAAGGAGAGTTGAAAATTCTGTTAGAGCATTTTGAACCCACCGCCATGCCAGTACAAATTGTTCACCGGGAAGGGCGCTTGGCATCGGTTAAGGTGCGGGCGTTTATTGATTTAATGAGCCAGCGCTTACAGTCGAACAAGTCGTTAAATTAACCGTGATATCTACTTTTATATAGAGCTAAAAGAACTAGTCTATAAAAGACACTTCAATTAACCGAGGTGCCTTAGGTTATCTTTATTGGTAGATAGGTGAGCCTGGTGTATAAGTTACCCACATTCAGTTCCTTGGTTTTATTCATAAGCTTATTGTTGAATTCAAATTGGCTTATGGCTGAAATGAAAAGCTTTAGCCTCATTACCGGGCCTTGGTCGCCTTATGTTGGGGATGATTTGAAGAATCAAGGCTGGACCATGGAAGTGGCCAAAGCAGCACTAGAGTCACAAGGTTACCAAGTGACGTTACGTTTAGTGCCTTGGCAGCGAGCGGTTGAGGAATCTAAACAAGGCATGGCTGATGCGTTATTTCTTTCTTATTATGTGAAAGAGCGTGAACAATGGTACGTGTTTTCTGATGCCATAGGCCAAGCTCGTACCGGTTTCTTTGCGTTAAAATCTCGCCATATTCGCTTTCAGAGTTTGCAGGATTTAAAAGATTTACGCATAGGTTTAACGCGAGGGGCGGCGGTAAGTCCAGAATTTGATAGCGCAGACTTTTTAAAAAAGGAAGAAACCGCAGAAGACCTGGGCAGCATTAGAAAGCTATTGAAAAAACGCATAGATTTATTTGCGGGCCCTGAATTGGTGGCCAAGCATTTTATGCAGTTTGAATTAACCATTGATCAACGAGAAAAAATTGAATTTATAGAGCCTCCCTTAGCCACCCATAACTTATATTTGGCTATTTCTAAAAATGCCAAAAACTTTCAACAAAAGCGCAAAGATTTTAATAAGGGTTTTAAACACATAACAGAAAGTGGCCAGTACAAAAGAATCATCAATAGCCATGGTTTTTAATGGTTAATATGAATGTCTTTTCATCCTGATAACAGTTCACTTAAATCATTTAAAGGTTACTTTCAGAAATACACCTTCCATAGAGCTACTCTTACAAAACCACTTGGCCGCGATAAATACGTTTGGTGATTTGCGCATTTTGTGGGGATACCGTTTCTTTAGACTTTTTATCATGAACCACTTGACCACGATATATACGTTGAATATTGTCATTACTATGGCTTTCATGAAGATCATTGTGGATGGTGGAACTGAGTTCTAACCCCATCATGTCTTCCAAATCAGCAAACAATAATAATGATCGCTGGTCATGACTTTTCTCAATCAAATTCGTGAGTTGTTGTACGATATCGACTTGGCTTAATTTAATTTCAACTCCAAACTCACTGCGCAAGCGTTTACGTAATTGCTGCAGAATATCGATCATTTCTTTGGAAAGGTTTGGAATCATGCAACGTCTCCTTTAGTGCATCACATAGCAATATGAGCAAGGGCTGTACCATATCCAATATCAGGGTTTTAATAAGGTTTATTGTTGTTTTTCTTTTTATTGTGCACCAAATTGAGCCTTAAATGGAATTGGCGCACTAAAAAATAGTTTCTGTTGAAAAACTAAAGTCTAATAACTCAGTGAGCATAACTACATCTATGGGTTAATTTTTAGTGCAAGAACTCGCATTCTTTTGGGTGCAGTAATGAAAATCTAGGTAGTAGAACTGTTTGTTAGGCACACTTTTATGCTTAATCACATCGTACAATAATTGCGTGCCTAGTCGTCCCATTTCAAAGGGGCGCTGCCCTATGTTTGCAGTGGATAAACCTTGCTTAAGCGCCTCGAGCTGTATGGCTTCAGTATCAGCAGAAATAATGACGATGTCTTGTGACGCGATGGCTTTTTTATAGGGAGAAGTAGTTTCAATGTAGTCAGGGGAGAATTGAGCAAAGCCAGCCACCGCCAAATACAAGGGCGGTTTTTTCTGATTTAAAATGTATTTTAACTGCAATATGGCTTTGTTTCTTTTTCCTTCAGTGTATAGCGGGCAACGGGCTACTTCCATCCAGCCATTATTTTGCTTTACTTTGCTATTCTCCTTATTTCCAGAAAGAGAATAGCGCACTCCTGTGATGCGTTTGTTTAAATTAGGCGTCGTTTTGTGGCCCGACTGAATGCATATGTCGGTTGTTCCTGGGCCTTTAAATTTTTAGCATAATTACCCAGTGCCACACCGTAATCAAAATTATTCGTGCCCACATAAGCGAGGCGATATTCGTGATGTTTGGGTAATAAATCGGAATCAAAAGTAATTACCGGAATGTTATGCTGTTTGGCAATGTTCAGTGCTTCATTGGCCAAAAAATCAGAATCAGTTATGGATATTAAAAGGCCATCGATTCCCTTATTGATAGCCGCAACAACAATGTCCTTTTGACTGCGTATATCTTGGTAATTATTGGGGCCATCATAGATGCAGGTTAGGGCTGGATGTTTTTTGGCGAATGCCTCACAGCCTTTAAAGGATTGTTCGTAAAAGCTATCATTTTTGGTTTTTCCAATTACGGCAATAACCATAGAGTCTTGCGCCATGCTCAGTTGAGCTAGCAGTGTACAGGGCACGATGAAACCCAATAGATAAGTAATAGGCAATAATTTCATCTATGTACCTCTTTGGCTAAACTGAGATGCCTATTTTCGCCCACTAGGCATTTTTACATAACATTTGCTGGTATCTATTTATCGTAGAGAAACGACTATACAAGTCGATGACGTGATTGGCGTATCCAAATTTTAGCAAAGCTTATGGACTTAGATAGTTTCTGGGTTATTTAATTGGTTAGAGTTGATTACATCTCACCGTTCGGCAAAGGCAAATCATTAAGAAGGAGTGCCGTCAGAATAAACAGCCAAGCCAATGAATTGTGATGATTTCAGATATTATTCCCCTTAAATAATGAAACGCTAAGGGGCGGGGTGTTATTATGGGACAGGAATGAGTGTTTATCAGCCCACGGGCTGGCTAGAAATCTGAATATAGGCAAGCGTGATGAAACAATTTTATAACTACTTGTGTTGCTGGCTGTGTGTGATCAGTTTAAATGCCATGGCGGTGAGTGATCACGCGGTTCAGGATTTATCTATCGCTATTAAACAAATAGCCCCAGGGGTATGGAGCCATACCTCTTATTACCTTTATCCTAATGGTGTTAAATTCCCTTCCAATGGTTTAATTGTTCGAAATGGCGAAACTTTAACCTTGGTAGATACGGCTTGGGGAGAAGTTAAAACCCAAAAGTTATTGAATGAGATAAAAAAACAAATTAATTTGCCTGTAAGTCATGCAGTGGTGACACATGCGCATAGTGATCGAGCGGCCGGTGTGGATATATTAGAAGCGCAGGGTATTGAAGTATGGGCCCATCCGTTAACGAAAAAGCTCACTGTAGAATATGGTTTACCGGTGCCCAATCACGTTTTCAGTGAATTAGAAAAAAACAATAGCCAAGTGGCGTTTAACAACCTGCAGGTATTATTTCCAGGCCCCGGTCATGCCATGGATAATTTAATGGTGTGGATTGCCGAGCAAAAAATATTATTTGGTGGCTGTGCGGTGCGGGCTACTTCTGCAAAATCAGTGGGCAATGTAAAACATGGTGACGCTCACTCTTGGTTGGCGGTGACTGAAAATATTATCAAGCAATTCCCACAAGCTACATTAGTGGTACCGGGCCATGGCGATGTGGGGGGCATTGAATTATTAAGCCACACTCAATCATTATTGCATGTGCATTTAAATACCCATGCCCTTAACAAAAGACAATAGGACACCGTTTTGAAAAACCCTATTAAAGAAAAAATAACCATCTCTTTATTAGAAAAACACCATTCTGCTGATATTGCGCAGCTGGCGGTGTGTTTAACACAAGAAATTGTTGAGCGAACCGGTGTGAATCAGTTTGATGTGGATGCACCCTTGGCCACCTCATTGTGTGAACGCTATATTGAAAATGGCCAGTATCATGTGTTGGCGGCGCAATTTGAAAACCATATTATCGGTTTTGGTGCATTATGCGAAAGCCATTCGTTATATGCTGAAGGCACCTTTGGTATTCTTCAAGAATTTTATGTGCTGCCAGAGTATCGCAGCGAAAATGTGGGGAAACGATTGATTAATGCTATCGCCATGTATGCCAAACAAAAAAATTGGAAGCGTTTAGAATTATGCACACCACCGATCCCAGAGTTTGATCGTACCGTAGCATTTTATAAAGACAATGGCTTTGAAATAACCGGTGGTTATAAAATGAAGCGTTTAATAAAGTAGTTAAATCATGAATTACGAAACCCTCGTCCCCTTTTTTAGTGCAGCTTTGATATTGGGAATTATTCCAGGCCCTGATAATATTTTTGTGTTAATGCAATCGGTCATGCATGGCAGAAAAGCAGGTTTGTTGGTGGTATTGGGATTATGTACTGGTCTATTGGTACACAGTTCCTTCGTGGCATTTGGTGTCGCGGCGGTATTTCAATCCTCCAGTTGGGCGTTTAATGGCCTTAAAGTGCTTGGCTGTGGTTACCTTTTATATTTAGCGTGGCAATCTTTTAAAGCACCAGCCAATCAATTAGAAAGCGGTGAGTGTCCTGCACTGACCTCCAGCCAGTTGTATGTGCGTGGTTTTATCATGAACGTATCCAATCCTAAGGTGGCCATATTCTTTTTGGCCTTCTTGCCTCAATTTACTCAACCGCAATTAGGACATCTTACTTGGCAGCTATTGTTGTTAGGTGGATTATTTATTGTGGCCACTATTATAGTGTTTAGTTCGATCGCTTTAATGTCTGCCACCCTAGCCAGAGGCTTTAAAGAATCCTTACTCGCTCAAAATTTACTGCACAAAACGGCTGCTATTATCTTCTTATTGTTGGCCTTTAAACTGGTATTCACTTCTCTTTGATTTAACTTCTGTTAAAGCCCATTGGCTTGAGTTTTTTATACATTGAATGGGCTGGCCTAAACAGTCCAATGTATTTTAGTAGATTGTCTTAATCCGTCACTTTTATCACTCTAAATGACGTATTAAGCGAGGTGGTTTCCATCTAGTATGAGGAAAATAATAAAAATTCGTATTCCATGGGTTCGGAGACACTTCTATGTATGACTACCTAATAGTAGGCGGCGGCTCAGCCGGCTGTGTATTGGCTAACCGATTATCCACTGACCCCAATGTAAAAGTATGCTTAATTGAAGCAGGTCCCGCCGACAAGCACCCAGCCATTCATTTTCCATTTGGTGTGTTATGGATGATGAAAAGTAAGGCTCTAAACTGGAACTACAATACCGAGCCTGAGAAAAACTTAAATAACCGCAAGCTATTTTGGCCTAGGGGCAAAACCCTAGGGGGGTCCAGCTCCAGTAACGCCATGATCTACATGCGTGGCCATGAAAAAGATTACGATCACTGGAGCGCGCTAGGCAATAAAGGTTGGAGCTTTAAAGAGATACTGCCCTATTTTAAAAAAGGCCAACATCAAGAACGGGGTAGCGATGAATTTCACGGCACCAACGGGCCTTTAAATGTACAAGACATAGAAGTCAGAAATCCATTATGCAGTGCTTTTGTAGACGCCGGTGTGCAAGCGGGTCTTAAAGAAAACAAGGACTTTAACGGCGCCCAGCAAGAAGGTGTGGGCTTTTATCAGGTGACACAAAAGTTAGGTAGGCGATGGAGCTCGGCCATGGCGTATTTACGTCCAGCGGAACCCAGAAAAAATCTCACCATTATTAGCGATGCGCATGTTTGCCATGTGGACTTTAACGATAGTGAAAATCCTAAGCGGGCAACAGGGGTGACTTATCGCGCTAAAGGCTTTACGACAAGTGCCAGTGCGCAACGAGAAGTGATTTTATGCGGTGGTGCATTAAACAGCCCGCAGTTATTAATGTTGTCTGGTATTGGTGAAAAACAGGAGTTAGAAAAGCATGGCCTACAAGTGAAGCATGAGCTAAATGGCGTGGGTAAAAACCTACAAGACCATTTAGATATTATGCTCATTTATAAATGCACTAAGGCGGTCTCTTATGGCATTACCTTTCGTAATTTGGTGACTCACCCTCTGTATAACTTGTATGAACATTTTGTAAAGCACCGCGGTTATTTAAGCTCTAACGGTACGGAGTCGGGGGGCTTTTTTAAATCCGACCCATCACAAGACATTCCTGACATGCAGTATCATTTTTGCTGTCTTAAAATGCGTGACCATACCCGCGACTGGAAATTTTTATTAGGTGAGGGTTATTCATTACATGTCTGTGATTTACGCCCGAAAAGCCGCGGTAAAATATCGCTAAACAGCAGCAACCCTATGGATCATGCCCGTATAGATGCTAACTACTTAAGTGACCCGCAAGACATGGAGAAAATGATTAAAGGGGTGAAGGCAGGCTTGGAGTTACTGGGGCAACCAGCCCTAGATCAGTATAGGGGTAAGCGTTTGGTGCCCAGCTATGAATTAAATGATGATGAGGATATTCGCCAATTTATTCATGAAGCGGCGGAAACCATTTATCACCCAGTAGGTACCTGCAAAATGGGTAACGATGACATGGCAGTGGTGAACGATAGGCTGCAAGTTCATGGCATAGAGGGTTTGCGAGTGGTAGATGCCTCTATCATGCCCACTTTAATTGGTGGCAATACTAACGCGCCCACTATGGCCATTGCCGAAAAAGCCGCAGATATGATTTTAGAGGATGCTTTTTCATCTAAGTTGGCTGAAACCAATTTACTTTCAAGGAATAAATCTGAAGACGTGGTAGCGGTTTAGAACTTTCTTTATGGAATTGCACAAACTTAACGAGTTTGTGCAATTTTATGAACACTATTTTGTTTGTTCGCCTCAGTGTATTCAGCTTGGTTTATTCAATACAGATATTATTTTTGGTTAAAATTTTAAATAGAATAAGGCATAAAGCTCAGTAACAGACTGAGCAGGTGCTGTTAGTATTTACTTGATAAAATAGCAGTTGAATACTACTTACAAGGTGAAAACATGGCTGACTTTCCAGTTATTCAAACCCAGCAGTTAATATTAAGGGCGCTTACTTCAAACGATGCTCCTGCTGTGTTTGATATCTTTTGCCGTGATGAAGTAACCGAGCATTATGATTGCTACTCTTATTTACATGAAAGCCAAGCCAGTGAGCAAGTTCGTAAATGGATGGCCTCCTATTCCGACAAAGGGTTGAAAGGGTTTCGTTGGGCCATCGCCCTAGCGGAATCACCAGATAAACTTATTGGCACATGCGGCATTCATAGAGTCAGTGCTCATAATAAATCGTTTGATATCGGTTATGAGTTACACCCTGATCACTGGGGCAAGGGCATAGCCACTCAAGCCATTTCTGCCTTACTTGACTACTGTTTTAATCAGCATTTTCCTTTTAAGGTAAACCGCATTACCGCTATGACGGATGTGGTGAGCCCTAGATCTATTTCGGTATTGGCCAAGTTAGGTTTTCAACAGGAAGGCATCTTGCGCGAAAGCGAGTATTGGAAAGACAGGTTTAATGACTCAAGGTTGTTTTCATTGTTAAGGCGCGACTGGCTAGCGGCACACAATGAAACAAAAGCTAGGGTTAATTCGTCATTTTAAGTTTTTTACTTTAGCCATTGGCCATTAGCCAGTTGATTAAAAAAGCCTACACAATTTATTGCGTAGGCTTTTTATGTGTTTAAATATTAGGCTATTTCAAATAATCCAGCAGCCCCCATACCGCCACCTACGTACATGGTCACGACCACATATTTAACACCGCGGCGTTTGCCTTCTATTAAAGCATGACCCACTAAACGCGCGCCGGTCATTCCATAAGGGTGGCCGATGGAAATACCGCCACCGTTTACATTAAAAATACTTGGGTCTATGCCTAATTTGTCGCGGCAATAAATGGCCTGACACGCGAAGGCTTCGTTTAATTCCCAAAGACCCACATCATTAATACTAAGACCATGCTGTTTAAGCAATTTGGGCACAGCGTAAATAGGTCCTAACCCCATTTCTTCTGGCGCATTACCTGAGACTGTCATGCCTCGGTATATACCTAAAGGGGCCAAGCCACGTTGTTCAGCCAGTTTTCTGTCCATGACCACACAAGCGCAGGCCTCATCTGAAAGTTGACTAGCATTGCCTGCAGTAATGCTACCTTCACTAATCACGGGCTTAAGACCCAATAAACTTTCTAATGTGGTGGAAGGGCGGTTGCCTTCATCTTGAGTGAGGGTCACTTCCTCATAGGTGACCTCTTGGGTTTCTTTATTGATTACTTTTTTAGTGCTGGTAAGGGGCACAATTTCATCATTAAATTTACCCGATTTTTGAGCTTCAGCAGTGCGTAATTGCGACTGTAAAGAATATTGGTCTTGAGCTTCTGCGCTAATGTTGTATTTATTGGCAATATTTTCCCCTGTGTATAGCATGGGCATGTAAGCATGCTCAGCCTGTTTGATCACATCCCACAATAGAGCCCACAATAGAGCCCACAAAGAGAATTTGACTGCTGCCATTACTGACCATTTTTTCGCTAAAGTGGCGGGTGAGCAGCATGGGTGCTGAACAATTTAGGGCTATGGAGCTGAGAATGTCTTGGCTAGAAAGCTTTAAAAAATCCCCGACTCTTCCTTGCCTGCATTAATAACCTTATCAATACCATCTTGTAGCGACAAATTGGCAGGTATGACTTTTGTTATAACACCATATTCCTTGTTAATGTCAGCACTTATTTCATTTAACTTAGACTCATTACGGGCCACTAAAATGATGGCGCGTTGCTGTTTTGCCAGTTCTTTAACGTAAGATAAACCAATGCCGCCAGAGGCGCCGGTGACTAAGGCCCCTGAGTATTAGTAGGTGTATTTGTTGTATTCATTATCGCCTCGATTTTTTATTTAAATGTATATAAGTTATGCATATGCATGTTATATGTCAAATAGTGATGGTAGAGTCGCCGTGATCTATCCCGTTTTCCTGTGAGGGGCCGTACCCTCGTAAATGGCATGCTCTAACCTCTTAAGCTATGCTTTAAAGGTTAAAGCTTGTCTGCGCTTGATTTTAATCATTTTTAATTATGTGATGAAACATAATGAAGCCATTGAAAACCCTAGTATTTTTGGTCTTGTTGGCTAATTTTAGCAGCCCCTGTTGGGCGCAATCTTATGTAGTAGGAGGGTATGATTACCCTCCTTTTATTTATGCCAAGGCGACGCAGGGTATTTATGTTGAATTGATGAAAGAGTTAGCCTTAGTAAGCCAGCAAACATTTAAGTGGGAGCATTATCCCTATGCGCGATTAGATGCGCTTTTTACCAAAGCCAGTGTGCACGTTGAGGTGGGAAGCTCCCCCTTATGGACAAGTTCAAAAAGAGTCCCTGGTTTTTACACGGTACCTTTTTACACGTTGAAAGATGTGGTGGTATTTCGGCGAAGTGAAGAAACTAGCATGAAATCTTTTTCTGACTTAATAGGAAAACGAGTTGGGCTTGTGAGGGGGTATTCATTTCCCCAGTTTCAAAAAGCATTTGATGATGGCATTGCGACTCGAATAGATGCAGCTAACGAATTGGGGCTTATGAAACTGCTCATTAATAAACGAGTTGATCAAATATTTGTTAGCCAAGATTTATTTTTGTATCACCAGAAAGCCAATAAGGAATTCATTGACTTAATATCAGGGGATGTTGTTGGATCATACGAAGTGGCTATTCGCGTACACCCCAACTATAAATCATTGGTTGGCACTTTAGATAAAGGCATTAAAACCCTTAAAGAAAAAGGCGTAATCAAAAAAATTATTGATAAGCACCTTCACTAGTGGTGTCATTATCCTATCTTTTTTGTATTCTCATTTTTTTTGCAAAATCTTGTTTAAGAAAGAGCCGCTTTTATTGAAAATAACGACTCTATGTCATTTAGTTCGCTAATTTAAAATTAAGCAGCATCAATGGCCTTTTCGTTAAGTTCTGAGCCTTCAATGGAAGAGTCCTGTGTCGTTTCGTCACTTTCAGGCATGGGCAACAACAAGCTCATTAATATGGCAGATAAACCTGCCACCGTAACCGAAGAGCTTAATAGATTTTTCAATAATGGTGGCATAAAGTTTGTCACTTCAGGAACTGCAGTCACGCCTAGACCTAAACCAAATGCAACGGCCATGATTAATAAGTCACGACGTCCTAATTCCGCCGTTGACAGGATGCGAATCCCCGCAGCCGCTACGGTGCCAAACATGACAAGGGTGGCGCCACCTAATACTGGCTTAGGCATGGTTTGTAAAAACGCACCAATGATGGGAAACAAGCCCAGCAAAATAAACATGCCGGCTATGAAGAACGCCACATAGCGACTGGCCACACCCGTTAATTGAATAACGCCGTTATTTTGACTAAAGGTCGACATGGGAAAGCTGCCCATGATGGCTGCGATAGTAGAGTTGGTGCCATCGGCTAATACGCCCGCTTTAATTCGTTTCATATACAAAGGCCCTTTAACAGGCTCGTTAGACACCATGGAGTTGGCCGTTAAGTCTCCAGTGGTTTCGATGGCTGTCACCACAGAAATAATGGCAACGGGAATGAAGGCAGCAATATCAAAATCTAAACCAAATTTAAAAGGGGTAGGAATGGTCATGATGGCTACGTCGGCAATGTCATAATTAACCATGCCCATCAATGCCGCACTTATATAACCCACCACCATGCCAATCATAATGGCCGAAAGACGTAAGGTTTGATTACTAAAGCGATTTAGAAAAATAATGGTACCCAGTGTAATGCCGCCCACCGCTAAATAATTAAGTGCGCCTTTGTCTTCAGTATTAAAGCCTCCTGCTAAATCCGTCATGCCCACTTTAATAAGCGATAAACCGATTGTGGTAATAACGATACCAGTTACCACTGGGGTAATAATGCGCCCTAGCTTGTGCATGAAACGGCTTAATACTATTTCAATGAAAGCAGAGGCTAAACACACGCCAAAGATCATGGCTAAAATATCCTCGGAGCTGCCACCTCGGCTTTTTACTAAAAAACCGGCTGCTAAAATGGCACTTAAAAATGCAAAGCTGGTGCCTTGCACACACAATAAGCCAGAGCCAATGGGCCCCACTTTTTTAGCCTGAATAAAGGTGCCCACGCCCGATACCATTAACGACATACTAATTAGGTAAGGCAGGTGTTCACCTAAACCTAATACTCCGCCAATGATTAGCGCCGGGGTGATGATGCCCACAAAACTGGCCAATATATGTTGGAAGGCTGCAAATAAAGCCTTGAGTGGTGCAGGGCGATCATTAAGCCCGTAGATTAATTCGTTCTTGCCGGAAGCCGGCTGGCTGTTAGTACTCATATTGTTGCTCCGTTTATATTGTTATTCCGAGATATATACAAAATTGAGTTGTGTTTATTTTTTAGGGTTTATTAAAAATAAACCAGATGTTTTTTAGTATGAAAATATTGATTAATTTCATGTTTCCTACTTTCTAAATAATTAAAATATTATTTTATGGATTAAATAAAGAGCTGGCCTCCATACAAGGTATTTGAATTGGTTCTAAATGAATTAGCTATAAATGAAATGGTTGTAAAAAAGCAATGTACATTTGTGTTTAAAGGAAGGGGGGGTCTATAAAAAAATTGTTGCTGCCGAATACGCCCTTTAAAAGAGCGTTTTTGGTTGTGAAATTGAGACGCAAGGTTAAAGATGGTGCACGCAGAATTAAACTGGCTAAATAATTTATAAAAAATATTAAAAAAGTGGGGAAAAAGAAAAGAGAATAATATTAAGGGAATAGATTTTGTCATGTCATGCACTCTTGTTAAAGGTGCATGGAATAACTCAACCACGCACCCATAGCGATAGGTACATGGCAGTGACTTGCGTGTTGATCTACCAAAGTAATGCTTGCATCTTAGCAAGGAGAATTTCAAGAGTCATGCTTTTATAAAGATTAATTTGCTCTAAAAGTGCCATATCTTTCATTTTTCAATTGAAGCTGAGGGAAATTCCTCAGTTTTAGCTCTTTAATTTTAATTTATGGGGAAGGTTTCATAGGGTGAAATATTTCAAAATAACCAATAGGGATTGTTTTCTCAACCTAAAAGCGTCAAATGCTCACCCTTTTTCTGCTTTGCGATATTTAGGCCTATGAAAAATTACAGTAATGATCGATGGCTGCTACCAATGCTTCAGGGTTCTAATCTAATTCTGTCTTAAGGGATAGCTAATGTGCCAAGAGGATTGATAGTACTTGCATGTGTGAAATATTCACACTAATATATTAATTGTCATGAAGAGTAGAAAATAGCTGTCTTTTGGCGAGTCACATAATCACTACTCAATAATATAGAAGAGTCATTAATTGAAAAATTTATTTATTGGGGTTCTGCTGCTACTATTTTTATCTGCTTGTGAGCTTGATATAGATACAGATGATGAAAATGTAAATAAAGAGGTGCCAGCAGGACCATGTGTTCAAATTGAGAGGGAGCCTGTTATTAAATTACAGAGCGTATCTGATTCTGTTAATGAAGAAAATATTCTGCAGGTTCAAATCAGTAATTTAGTCTATGAAGACGAAACTGTCATTTTTCAAGAAGATCATAACCAGTTTGCCACGAACATTTATATTGACTACGAATTAGATTCCTTATTTTGTACTTTGCCTTGTGCTTTTTTAACAGGTGAAGGGAATTATCAATTTACTATAAGTGCCGATGACTATAATGATATAGCAATAAATATCGATGCCAGTTATTCGATTTTTGATGGTGGTTGCCCATCATACGTAGATGGAGGCAGCGAATTTAATTTTAAGCTATCTAAAGAACAAGAATAATTTGGCAAGTATTAAAGGTTAAAAAATATTAAAAGGCTCAATTATGAGCCTTTTTTATACCCTATAATTTTAGTATCAATGAATCGTCGTTGCCGAAATTGCCCCATCCACACTAATAACACTGCCATTAACAAAAGACCCAGCCTCACCAGCTAACATCACAATAGGCCCCAGTAATTCTTGCACTTGTCCTAGTCGTCTCGCTGGCATACGGCTGATGTAATCAAGGCCAGCGGGTGAATCAAAATATTCTTCGTTCATTTCTGTTTTAAACCAACCCGGCGCAATGGCATTAACACGAATTTTATTTTTCATTAAATCCAGTGCCATGGAGCGGGTAAGCTGAATCACGGCACCTTTAGAGGCACAGTAAGCGGTTTGACCAGGTGCCACCACTAAACCTAATACCGAGGCAATATTTATGATGCTGCCAGGTTTCTTGGCGGCTATTAAACGTTTAGCGGTTTCCTGTGCCACGTTCCATACGCCGTTAAAATTGGTGCCCATTACAAAATCTAACGATTCGTCATCCACCTTCGTAAAGTTTTTAGCATCGGCTACCCCTGCGTTGTTCACTAAAACATCGACTGTGCCAAAGGTTTGCTCGGCCAAATCGAATGCAGCACGAATGCTGTCTTTATCACGCACATCCATTTGCACAGCTAAGGCTTGGCCGTCTTGCTTTTCTATGTCGCTCACTAAATCTTGTAAGCGGTCTTTACGACGGGCGGCCACCACCACACGGGCCCCGGCTTTGGCCAAACCCAATGCGATGCAAGCACCTATGCCACTGGACGCGCCCGTGACTAAGGCGATTTTACCTTTAAGAGAAAATAAATCTTGGCTCATAAATATTTATCCTGAAGATGACTAAAAAAGAAATAAAAATGCCAGCTGGATGAGCAAACATCAACAGCTGGCATGTAATTAATAGTTCATAGATAGTTTAAAAACCTAGGTGGCGAAGGACTGGCAAGGCAACAATAGACAAAAATGCGGAATTTATAATTATAAATGAGCAATTTGAGTCTATTTTTAACGCTGGCAGAGCGAGCAAACTAGTTTTTAAAGTGTCTGTCTAGGCGACTTCAAACAACCCTGCTGCACCCATGCCACCGCCCACACACATAGTGACAACAACATACTTAACACCGCGACGCTTGCCTTCAATAAGCGCATGGCTCACTAAACGAGCACCGGTCATGCCGTATGGGTGACCAATGGAAATGCCGCCGCCGTTCACGTTAAATATATCAGGGTCTATGCCCAGTTCATCGCGACAATAAATAGCTTGGCATGCAAACGCTTCGTTTAATTCCCATAAACCAATATCGTTAACCGATAAACCATGCTGTTTAAGCAGTTTGGGCACGGCTAATACCGGGCCTATACCCATTTCTTCTGGGGCGTTACCGGCAACGGCCATGCCACGGTAAATACCCAACACAGGCAGGCCACGTTGTTCGGCAAGCTTACGCTCCATTACCACACAGGCCGAAGCCCCATCAGACAATTGGCTGGCATTGCCGGCAGTGATGCTGCCACCTTCTACAATGGTATTTAAAGACTGCAAACTCTCTAAGGTAGTAGAAGGGCGGTTGCCTTCATCTTTGCTGAGGGTTACTTCTTGGTAAGTGACTTCTTTCGTTTCACGATTCACCACTTTTTTAGTGGCGGTTAACGGCACGATTTCATCGTCAAACTTACCGGCTTGTTGGGCGGCGGCGGTTCTTTGTTGTGAACTTAACGCGTATTCGTCTTGCGCTTCGCGGCTAATGTTAAATTTATTGGCAACATTTTCGGCGGTTAACAACATGGGCATGTAAGCAAATTCAGCATTCTTAATAACATTGCTGTCTTCTTCGGCTTTGGCCCATTCAAAATACTGTTGCTGAACAGCCGATACGTTTTCTTGGCCACCGGCTACCACCACATTCATGCCGTCTACAATAATTTGTTTGGCAGCAGTGGCAATGGCCATTAAACCAGAGGCACATTGGCGATCAATAGTTTGACCTGCCGCGCTGTAACCCAAGCCACCGGCTAAAGCAGAGGTGCGAGCAATGTTAGTCCCAGCTGTACCGGCAGTTAGTACCGCACCGGCTATAACGTCATCAATTTCGGCAACATCAATACCGGCACGTTTAACGGCGTGGTGCATGGCATGGCCAAGAAAGGTCGGTGATTTAATATTGTTAAAGGCACCGCGAAAGGCTTTGCCAATGGGAGTACGAGCGGTGGATACGATGACGGCTTCTTTCATTTTTGTATTCCTTCTTTACAAACAAGCCGCGAAAATCACGGCTTGTTGTTATCGAGTTTGCTTTCACTTAATGCGTAAATTATTTAGCTTCAGGTTGATTAAAAACGTTTATGGCGCTGACCTGGCAAGGTAAAAATTAACGAACAAGCGGAGTTAATAATTATTAATGAGCATTGTGAGTTCATTTTTAACGCCGCCAGTGCAAGCTAATTAGTTTTTAACTACCTGTTTGGTAGTCTTTAAAGGATTTACCTTCGGCAACTAATTTCTCAAGCAGTGGCGCAGGCTTAAACCAGTTGTCCCCATGAGAACCCAATTCGCTTTGGTATTTTTTAATGGCGGCCAATACATTATCTAAACCTACTTCATCGGCGTACTGCATGGGGCCACCTTTATGTACGGGAAAGCCATAACCATTAGTGAAGACCAAATCGATGTCGCTTGAACGGTAAGAAACCCCTTCTTCAAGAATTTTAGCCCCTTCGTTAATCATAGAATAAATGGTGCGCTCGATGATTTCTTTGTCGCTAATTTCACGCTGGGTAATATTTAATTCTTGGGCGGTCTTACTAGACATCTCAATCACTTCAGGGTCTTCTAAGCGATCTCGGCCTTCATAAATATAGAAGCCACGGCCAGTCTTTTGACCAAAGCGCCCCATGTTATTTAGTTGATCACAAAGCACTTGGTAACTTGGGTCGTGAGCCAATTGATCACGAATGCCTTCACGGGCAAAGAAACCCACATCAATACCGGCCAAATCAATCACTGAACAAAAACCCATGGCCCAGCCAAAGTCGGTTAAGGCTTTGTCTACTTGGGCAGGTGCCGCCCCTTCCAAGACTAAACGTGTGGCTTCACGGCCATAGGGTTCAAACATGCGGTTGCCAATGAAGCCCCAACAAATGCCTGATACCACAGGGGTTTTCTTAATGCGTTGTGCGGTTTTTAAAACAGTAACCAATACATCGTCGGCGGTTTTAGTGGCGCGTACAATTTCAAGCAGCTTCATAACGTTAGCAGGGCTAAAGAAATGCAAACCAATCACGTCTTCTGGGCGTTTAGTTTGGGCGGCGATTTCATCCACATCTAAATAAGAGGTGTTGGTGGCTAAAATGGCACCGGGCTTACACACAGCATCCAGTTGTTTGAAAACGCTTTTCTTGATGTCGATATTTTCAAATACCGCTTCGATGACCATGTCTACATCGCCTAGGTCATCGTAAGACAAGGTGCCTTGAATCAGCGCCAAGTTGGCATCCATTTGTGCTTGCGTTAACTTGCCACGCTTGGCAGAAATTTCGTAATTCTTTTTAATGGCGTTTAGGCCGCGCTCTAACGCGTCGCCTTTTATTTCTAATAATTTAACTTCAATGCCGGCGTTGGCGAAGTTCATGGCGATGCCACCACCCATGGTACCCGCGCCAATGATGCCCACTTTCTTAATATCGCGAATGGCCATTTTAGGATCTAGGCCAGGAATACGACCAGCGGCGCGCTGCGCAAAAAACAAATGTTGCTGGGCGCGAGCTTGTGGGGTTACCACGCACTCTTGGAACAATTGGTTTTCTTTTTCAAGGCCTTCTTTTAAAGGTAAGGCAATGGCAGCTTCAACGGCTTGAATGCATCGCTCTGGGGCAAAGAAACCTTTAGTGCGACGAGCGATGGATTTGCGGAATTCCGCAAAGAAATCGCTTGGTAAATCAGAGGTGTCTACACTCAAATCGGCGCAAGTTTTCACAGGCGCATTGCTTTCAATTAGCGCATTGGCGTAGGCAATGGCTTCTTCAAGGAAGTTATTACCAGTGGCTATCTTATCCAGTAAACCCAACTCTAGAGCTTCTTGTGCGCCAATGGGCACACCAGAGGTAATCATTTGTGTGGCTTTTTGCGCGCCAACAAGGCGTGGCAAACGCTGAGTACCACCGGCACCCGGTAAAATACCCAAGTTCACCTCAGGAAGTCCCAATTTGGCTTGTGGTAAAGCAATACGATAATCACAGGCCAAGGTCAGTTCCATGCCGCCACCCAGTGCAACACCGTTAATGGCCGCAATTAGGGGTTTTTGTGACGCTTCAAAAGTCACCAATAAAGAAGGCAAGTCAGGTTTGGCAAAAGCTTTGTCACTGTCAAATTCACTAATGTCGGCGCCACCACAAAATAACTTGGCTGAAGAGGCAATCACCATGGCTTTAACCGCTTTATCCTGAGTGGCTGTTTCATAGGCTTCTAAAAGCCCTGCGCGCAAGCCATTGCCCAAGCCATTTACCGGGGGAGAATTAAGGGTAATAACGGCCACAGGGCCTTGAACTTCGTACTTTACCAATGCAGTCATGATGCGATCCACTATGTCTGGAAAACGGAAGGGGTAATCAAAGGCCCATAGACTAGCAGCGAAACAGAGCAGCTTGAAATCATAACTGGTGATAGCTGTATTCACTGTGTGAATACTTAAGGTATTAGTATTCATACTCTCATTAGTGGGGGCAGAATTTGACAGCCCTTAAGCACCACCTAGGCTTTAATTGACTATTAATAAATTAAGGTGAGAACATGAAAGCAAGTTACCTAGGGGCGTGCTATTTAGCGTTATTTAGCAGCGTACTGTGTGCTGAAGTGACCATAATTGGTACCGATATCCCCGGTTTGCATCAACAGGATGGCAAAGGGGTTTACGATGTTATTGTCAATCAAACCTTGGTAAGTAAGGGCTTGGGGGCGTTAAAAGTATTGCCCCCTGCCAGAGCCGAGGCTGAGTTTAAAAGTTGTCAAAATTGTTGTTTCAGCCCTGCCAATAAAAACCCAGAATTTTATGATTTTGGCGGCGATGTGAGTGTCAGTGAGCCCATGAATGTGGCCAAGGTGTATATTTTTAGTGCGCCAGGAAAAAGACCCTTTACCAGTTATGCCGATTTAAAAGGCAAAAAGGTAGGGGTTCGCCGTGGCATGATTTACGGTAATTCATTTGATGCAGCCAATTTAAAAGCCAGCGAAGCCAATAGCCTAGAGCAAAATATTAAGAAACTAGAGACGGGTCGTATTGATGCCATGGTGGCCTATGTGCCCGATGCTTATTTGGCATTAAGCGGTATGGGCAAGGGGGAATTCCCCCATACAAAAGATCAGCCTACGGCGATACATAACGATGCCTTGGTGTGTCGTGGGGTACCAGCAGGTTTCCTTGATCAATTTAATCAAAACTTAAAGGCCCTTTCATCCTCTGGAAAACTTAACAGTATTTTAGGGGATTCGTATGTAGCGCCTTAATAGCCATTTAGAGCAGTGATTTTATTTCAGTTGGTCTATTACTTTTTTTAAATTCTGATGGACTCATTTTCGTCCACTTTTTAAAGGCTTTGGTAAAAGCCGAGGTATCGCCGAAGCCTAAAAGAAATGCAATATCGGTTATATTTTTTTCAGCATCGCCTAGCAGCTCCTTTGCTAGCTGGGTGCGCACTTCATTTAACACCGCTTGGTAGCTGCTGCCTTCATCAGATAAGCGCCTTCTTAACGTTCGCCCGCTCATGCCAAGGGTCTCGGCGGCTGACTCTAATGAAGGGAAAACACCATTACTGTGCAGGATTATTTTACGCAGTTTAATGGGCAGCATGTTTAAACCACTCACTGGCACGCTATCAAATACATTTTTTTGTGCGTTGCTGGCCATGAAGCGATTGGCCAACGATAAAACTTGATTACTGTATTCAGTAGGAATAGCTAATTCTGAAACATCGGCATTGAATTCAATGGGGCACTTAAAATAGTTTTTATAAAGATGACTGTAACTGGGCTGTGAAAAAGAAAACCGTACAAAAGCCGCTTCTTTATCTGGGCCGCATAGGTGTTTGAAAATATGGTAATAACTGGTGATTTTAATTTCTACAAAGAATTGATGAAGGTCTTCGATATTGCAATTCTGGGCAAATTCAATGCTGCAATGTTGTTGATTTTTTTTATAACGGTATTTAAGAGCAGGGAATAACAACTCGCCAAACTGGCAAGCCATTTTCATGGCTTTTTCTAGAGTATCTTGTGTCATCACTGCAATGCCTGCTTGACCATGATGTGAAAGAGTCATGAGTTTCCCTAAGGCCAAGCCTAAATGTTTGATGGGTATCACTTGTTGTGTCCAACGTACTAATTGCATGCATTGGCGTGTGGAAATAAGAGTGTCGTCATAGGGTTGGCTAATATCGATGCCCACGTGTTGATATATGCTATCGGGTTCTACGCCTTGAGCAATTTCTAATATATTTGGGCTGCAAATCCAAGCAGGAGCTTGGTTAAAAGGACTTTGTGAAAGCTCGTGGGAAGCCACAATGGATTTTCGTATATTAAAATAATTATTTATGTGGCTTAACGGAATGATTGCTTGGTCAATGTTGATGGTCATGAAAAAAAACCTACTGCTTCCAATTTTACCAAGAGCTTCAGGTTTGAAGCCATATCCATTTAGGCGCGAATTCTAGTATTAGAGTATAAGCTCTAGCAAGTGTCATTTAAGGATAAAAAGCCTTTTTAAAAAAATAGACGCAAACTGTCCAGTTTGAAGTGTGACTATTTTTTAATACTGCTCATGGAAGCTTGCGCGGCTAATTGACTAATTTGTAATTCAGTTAAGCCATGGTTTTGGCTAAAAGTGGCATTGAGTTGTAAAGAAATTTGTTGAGGGCTCATATTGGTTTGTATAAGTTGCTGATTAAGTGACTGATAGTTTACTAAGTGCTGATTCCATTGAGCCCTTTGGGTATCTAATTTTTGCAAACGTAATGCGGCCTCAGCCGAGTATAGCTGTGTACGTAAAACTTGTAATTCTACGTTGCTAGCCCCTTCCTTAAGCGCCTTATTAATTGTTTGTTTAGAGCGTGAATAGCTTAACGTGGCTTGCTGATTTATTTTTAAGTCTTCGGGTAATTCGGTTGTTGTGGAGAATTGATGCAAATTATTCTCTGTGGCTAGCCTATTTAATGATTGGTTTCGTAACGCTTGAGATTTTTCAAAAAAAATCTCGCTTACTTGTTCTCCTAGTATGTCGGTGCGTAACTGAGATATGTATTCAGCGAGCTGGTAAACATTATGGTTATCTTTCGGGCTATGGCTTTCTAATAGAGCGTTGTACTGTTTAAAATAATCCACATAATCAATCAGAAGATCATTAGCAGTACTTAAAGCCGGTTCAGTTAGTTCATTATATAAGTGCCCTTGAATGATTTTGATTATATCGGGCAAGGGAATGTGGTTGGTCATTAAGAAAAAGTAATCGAAGCGCTTCTTAATACTAGGAGTAATAATTAAATCTTTCTGTTCATTTAAATAAAATCCTCCTCGTATGTCAGTGTTTTTAAGGTAACTTGGGGGAGTAAGCAAAAATTTTTTGTAAGCGGCGACTATCGCTTCATTATTTTGTATAACTGTAGATTGAGGTGTGTTTTCAGATACATTTTCTATAATGATATGTGGCGCTATTCCTTTTGCTTTTTCAAAATCGTTAATAGTGACTTCTTGATTAGCTTGTAAATCAGTGGCGGTAAAATGATTGAGTACAGCCAGAATACAAAAAAATAGGCTGGCAAAAATCATAGCTGCAATAGAGTTTCTATTCATGAGTCATTGTCTTGATTTTATTTAATATTATTACAGCTTACAGGGCAGCTTTCGCTGCCTTGTAAAACCGGTTAAAGCCCGATATTTTTAAGGCGGTTAGCCTGTGTCACAAAGATAGAAGGCACATCAACAAACAACCTTGTGATGCCCGCGGTTTGGTTAATGGCATCATAATGATTGGTGGGATAGTCATCCCGTAATAACGTACCTAGTGCTTGGCCGCAACCGGGTACTAGGCCATCCCAAATGACACCTTCAGGCATGAAAGCCCCTACAATAGGAATAAGAGTAATATCCAAAGGGTCTAAAAGGTTTGTTACGGTGGCGTTACCACCCCATGAGAAATAACGTACACCGTTTACTAACTCTTGACCGCCACCGGTGTGACCAGCAATGCCGTTATTAATTTGGCTGCAATCTACGGCTGGCATACCGGCAGGATATTCGGCATTAAAGCGGTCATAATCCTCAAGACTTGCTGCGACTAATAAGGCTTCAGAGCTTTGAGTGCCACGATAATCGCTGTTGAAATCACCATCGCTTGGGTAAGTGGAACCGGCTTCAATAAAATTAAATAAAGTATCCATCAAAGTGACAGTGAGTAAATTCAATAATGAATTACTTTGAATAAATTCAGAAAAATTGCCAGCAAAATGAGTGCCTTCATTCATGCAGTTACTGCAGCTAATAGAGGCAATTAAATCAGGACGGTGCTTTGCCACATAACGAGAAGCACTGGCCCCTTGACTATGTGCCATTAGGTTTACTTTTTGTGCACCGGTTATAGCAATAATTTCTTCCACATCACTCAAAAGTTCAGTCCCGCGAACCTCATGGAGAGCCAATGAGCTTAGGTTTACCACGTACACTTGCGCCCCTTCGTCACGAAGTTCCTCTGTGATGCCATGCCAGTAATCTATCAGACCTAGCGTATTATCAAACGCAAAAGCACCGGGTACCATCACAATAGGGTGTTGGGTTTGTGCGTAGGTGGATTTGGGGAAAAGCCAATCTAATAAGCCTGCCTGAGTGGGAGCTATAGATGATATAGATATTAATACAGTACTGGCTAGCCAGCGGGTTAGTTTTGCCACGTGATCACCATCATATTATTTATTTGTTTTGGATTAAAAGCCCATCCATTGAAGCAAACGTGAAAAAACGAACATGTCATATCTGGACATTAAATGGTTGAATGTGGACAAGTTAATCACTGACGATTTAGTTTTTGTGATAATTTATAACTAAACGTTCTTGATTTAATTAGGTTTCGCCATAGATAAGCCCAAATGACACCATTAACAAAAAAGTGTGAGCTATACTTTTAATACCTATTCTTCATGATCAGTTTGTTATGGACACCCAAAACATTTCTCATGTTTCTTTTCTAGAAAAGCTACCCGAAGGAATCTCGTTAGAAAAGTGGCAAAAGCTGGTGGATTTGATTGCTCGAATTTACCATTCCTCTGGGGCATGGTTGATGCAGGCCAGCAATAATGGCATTGAAGCCATTGTGGCCAGCAGCAGTCGCGATGATAGTTATCAGGCTGGCAATTTGGTGAATAAAGACATTCATATTTATTGCCAAAAAGTAATTTCAACTAATAAATCCCTGTATGTACCCGATTCCCAGAATGATGATCAATGGCATAACAATCCAGACTTTATTGTGAATGGCTATTGCTCGTATTTAGGGGTGCCGTTATGTTGGCCCGACGGCAGTGTATTTGGCACGCTTTGTACTCTAGCGCGAAGCCCCAGTGATTATTCGCAAGATTTCATTGAGCTAATGAACCAGCTGAAGCTGGTCATAGAAGCTGACTTATTATCGTTACAGCAGATTCAGTTACTCAGTGATATCAGCATTAAAGATGAAAGCACAGGTTTGTATAACCGCCGAGGGTTGAATATCTTATTTGAAGAAAAAATGACGCTGGCTAAGCGTCAAGAGCTGAATGTCTCTGCCGCTTATTTTGATTTAGACAATTTGAAAAGTGTTAATGATCGCCATGGCCATTTAATGGGAGATTTATACATTAAGCACTTTGCTACGATTTTAAGTAAAACCTTGCGTGATGAAGACTTATTATGCCGAGTGGGAGGAGATGAGTTTTTGGCAATTATGCTGCAAAATCACGGTTATGATAAAGCCACATTATTAAAGCGTTTACATGAATCTTTTTATCAATATTTACCCGCTGAATTAACTGCGTTTAATCCTGGATTTTCCATGGGTTATAAAGAATACAGCGTATTTCAGTCGTTGGATTTACAGAAAATTTTAGAGCAAACCGATGAGCTTATGTATAGAGAAAAAATATTGAAGAAAAAAAGGGCTGTTTAGCTCACTGAAAGTACGTACCATTAATTTGTGTATTTCGGATGTTAAGCTGCTCAATTTCCCTTCCTTTTTATGTTCTTGCCGTAATTGTTGTCAGGTATTCATCTTCACCCAAATGGGAATATTAGCCATGGAAGTTTCAACAAGCATAGAAATATTAAAGCCTAAAGAGAATGTTTGGAAAGCGATTACTGATATAGAGGATTCTGCCAAAATGATCTCAAGCATTATCGCAATTGATGTATTAGAGAAGCCCCAAGTCGGTTTCCTAGGCTTCAAGTGGCAAGAAACACGGAAAATGTTTGGTAAAGAAGCAACAGAGATAATGTGGGTAACTGATTCACTTGAAAACGAATACTACTCTACCCGTGCTGAAAGTCATGGCTCGGTCTATATTTCGCGATTGTCATTGGTGGACTCAGGTGCAAATACCATATTGACCATGTCTTTTTCCGGTGAGGCATCATCATTGATAGCCAAGATTATTTCAACTCTCATGAGCTTCATTATTAAAGGATCAATTGAGAAAGAACTTCAGAAAGATCTGGTGGATATAAAGCAATATGTTGAGAAAAATTAAAAATATAATATCCGGACCGAGGGTTGGCTCTATGGTGCTATTATCGTCACACAAGGATTCCTTGGGAATAAAGGCTTAATGAAATGAAGTAATTGTTTTAGTGGAGGGCTTAGATCTTTTGCCTACTTCACGGCAAGTGGCTTTCAAATTTTCTAAAGGGAATTAATTATGCCAAATGAAAGGAGCGATTTCCGAGGGCGAGACTTCAAGCAGGCATGATTGGTATTGCGCGACACGCTTGGAGTCGTGCAGAGAAAGTAATCCATTATTAGAAATCCTTTACACAGTAAACCGATTGGCTGGGTTGCTAATCTAGCTTGGCACTAGGCCAATTAAAACATTTAATTTTAATCAAACTTGTAGTAGTGCCTTTTTTGGTGTTTCACATGGTGGTTGTGAATTGATTTTAGCTAATTTTAAAATAGAGTAATCACATTAAATGCCTGATTTTAAACAATAATATTTCATGGGCTTGTTATTTTTTTCATTTCATTTTTTAAAAATGTTTTCTAATTTCTTTATTTTTAAATATTCGTTTTTCAACGATAATTCTAAGCATTAGCCAATAACATGAAGTGTCCTTGATAGATGTATTTTGACATGAATTGTGTATGAGCAATTTATCCCTTATGGCTATACTGAAAAGGCTACTCAAGCTGAATTGATAAACGCTTTTTGTTTCACTTGCTTTCAAACAATAATAAATAAGAGCACTTCTCATGAGAAAAAAAATACTTGCCGCCGCCATGGTGTCCGCCATGACTCTTTCAGGGCCTGCCCATGCGGGTTGGTTTAGTGATGCCTGGGATGATGTAACCGATTGGGTTGGAGGGGCCGCCAGCGATACGGTTAGTTGGTTAGGTGGCGCCGCTTCCGACAGTGTTAGCTGGGTGTCGGGTGCTTGGGAAGACTCTGTAGATTGGACCGAGGGGGCTTGGAACACGGTAGAAGATTTTTACGGGGACGTACGCGATGCCGCCGGTACGGCCATTAGTTATGGGGAATCTGGCATTCAAACGGTGTCTCTAATTGTGGGCAATGCCGTTCAAGCCACCGTGAATAATTACGATTACGGGCTGAATACCAATGATTGGCGTATTAAAGCATTAAGACTTCAAAACAAAATAGACAACCAAGAATTACTGGGCAATGCCTTATTTGTGGGCACCCATAATTCTTACAATGCCAAAGAGTATTCCACCGCTTTCTCTTATTTAGATCCCAATCATAAAATGTCGTTATACGATCAGCTTGATGCGGGCATGGTGGCGCTGGAAATAGACGTGCATAAATTTACCAAGGCCAACAGCTTTTGGATATGGGAGTGGGATAGCGAATTAATGTTGTGTCATGGCCAAAGTAACCATACCGGCTGCTCAACGTACGATCGTTCCTTTATTGAAGGTTTAGCCGAAATAGAATTATGGTTGAAAGGCAACTCTGAAGATGTGATTTTCATTTATCTTGAGGACCATATGGATGGTGATTACGATCATGCCATAAGCTTCATTGAAGAAACCATAGGTGATTATGTTTATCGCCCCACGGGCAATAGTGGCTGTGAAGGCATGCCCATGGATGTTTCCAAGCAAGATATTCTTAATAGCGGCAAGCAAGTCATTTTGTGGGGAGCAGGGGATGTTTGTTCTGCCAGTTCTGAATGGCAAAGTATTGCCTTTGGTGGCAGTGGTTGGAACGGCGCGAATGTGGAAGAAGCGCGGGTGGGCATTTGTGAAACCTCAAGCGATGATCAATGGTTAAGGTATTTTGAAGACCGCACTGGCATGTCGTATATCTGGGGCGCGTCAGACAGCGATGAAAATATAGAGGCCGATGATATGCATGCTATGTATGCCTGCGGTGCTAACTTTATTGGTTTGGATATGCTGGGTTATGGAGACACCGACAGAATTAGCGGTGCAATTTGGAGCTGGAATGACAATGAACCCAATGACTCAGGTGGTAATGAAGATTGCGCCATGCAACGCAGCGACGGTCGTTTCAACGATGGTAACTGTGCCAGCACGTTAAACTTTTCTTGTGAAAACGAAAATGGCGATTGGTACATTACCGATACCGCGGGTGCTTGGAATGAAGGCTTTGATGCTTGTAGTGACGAAACCAATGGCCAATATACTTTTTCGGTGCCCACTAACTACCTTGAAAACCAGAAACTACTCACTGCAAAAGTAAATGCGGGGGTAAATTCCGCTTGGATGTTTTATTCCGATCTAGCCGAAGAAGGCAACTGGGTGGCCAATGTAGAATATGTGAACCTTACCGCTAATGGCGTGGCCTCCCAAAAAAGCACTGGCTGGAGCGGCGATGCATCCCGTGCCATTGATGGCAATACAGATGGCACCTATAACAATGGTTCGGTGACGCACACCAACTCTCAATCGCAAGATTGGTGGCAAGTAGATTTAAGTTCTTACGCTTATATTAACAGTGTAAAGCTTTATAACCGTACCGATTGCTGCACTTCTCGTTTGCAAAATTTTTGGGTGATGATATCGGATACGCCGTTTAGCGGAGATGATTTAGATAGTGCACTGGCGCAGGCCAGTTGGAGTGATTATTACCAAGGAGAAATGCCCAGCGAAAGCGCTGTCATGGTGCAAGCTCATGGACGTTATTTACGTATTCAGCAAAGTACCAATAATTATTTAAGCCTTGCCGAAGTGCAAGTAATGGGCACTCAAGGGTTAGGGTATTCTGCTACATTGGGCGGTAGCGGTGGTGGCAGCTTTGATGATACCAACGCTTATCAAACCAGTGGTGAGCAAAGTATTGCAACGGTAAATATTCGCGCCGGTTCTCGTATCGATGCCATTGGTGTGAGTTACGCTAACGGTGACAGCGTTAATCACGGCGGCGGTGGTGGTAATGCATACAGCCTAAATTTAGCCAGTGGTGAATTCATTAGCCAAGTTGAAATTTGCGCAAGCTATACCTCTAATTACAACTCCGACACTGTACATTACGTGAAACTAGACACCAATTATGGCAATAGCTTATCTGGTGGAAATTCAGGATCTGGCACTTGCAGTGTGGTGGTTAGCGGTGTGGAAGTGGTGGGCTTTTATGGTGGCGCAGGCAGTGAGCTAGATCGTTTGGGTGTAATATATAAATAATAAACGTCTTTACTTTCTAATTACGTAACCTAAATTCAGCCCATAAATATATGGGTTGAATCTTAGAAGTTAAAAATCAATTTGGAGTTTTTAAGTACAATTTTGTTCTATTTTTAAAGTCTAATTTTTCGATATTTTCCCCCCAGTATTTATTTACAAGCTTATCGATTAAGCCACTTTTCTTGGCCTGCTCTAGGGCCTTTTCTATAATGTCTTTATATTTTTTACCTGCTTGCTCACCGTGTTTACTTAAATAAAAACGAAAATCACGATTGTAAATAAATACTAGGTTTTTCTCTATAGACAGGCCCGGATATTGGGGGGCTTCATTGACTATTTCATTAATACCCCTAGAGAAGTAGTCATAGTCTCTGCCTGCAGCAACTTGATTAAAAATAGCCCGCCAATTGCCATGCTGTTCGATATAGCCCAATTGATTCATCTTCCAAACTTCTACATCAAACCAATTGTGTCCTATGCCGCCCAGTAAATTTAGTTTTCGAAAATCCTCAAGTGTTTTTGTATTATTAAATTTGTATTGATTACCCGAGCGAATTAACAATATTCTTTTACCAATTAAGCCATTGGTTAACCCCATTTTAATGGGGGTGTATTGTTCATTCCTAGCAGAGGATTCCACCATCCAGAATATGGATATACGGCCACTGTCTAAATAATACTTAATGCGAAGATGAGGCAATTCTTGGGTAACTAGCTTAGCTGTGTGTCCAATATCAGTAATTGAACGTTTTAACAACTCATGGAAATAAAGATAAAGCTTTGGACTGTCGGTTAAAATAGGAACGTGTAGGGTAATACTAGCTCCATAGGCAGGTGAGAATACCGCTAGGGTCAGTAAACCTATATTCATTACAGTGCATAAAATATATTTTTTTATGAAATCTGCCATATAGGTCTTCAGCATGGCGATGCCCCATTGTCTTTAATGCTCCGCCTTTGATATTTTAGTTTCGTTATTGAAAATTATTAATGAAACCTCTTAGGTTTTAAACCGCCCCATAAGGCCAGATAGCTCTGCCGACAACTGGCTCAGTTGGGCGGAGTTTTCTTCTACCTTTTCAGAGCTTTCTTGCGCCGTAATGGCATCGGTATGAATAGACACAACGTTACGATTGATGTCTTCCGCCACCGAGGTTTGTTGTTCAGCGGCGGTGGCAATTTGTGTGGTCATGTTACGAATGGTAGATACCGATTGCTCTATGGACTCAAACACAGCCTGAGTTTGTTGAGTGGCCAATACGGTTTTTTCAGAATGGGTAATGCTGCCTGAAATTTTATTGGATACATCTTGCGTACTTTTTTGAAGGCCCGATAATAACTGGTCAATTTCACCGGTGGATTCAGCGGTTTTTTGTGCCAATGTGCGCACTTCATCTGCCACCACAGCAAAGCCTCGCCCTTGTTCACCAGCACGTGCTGCTTCAATGGCAGCATTTAACGCGAGCAGGTTAGTTTGTTCAGCGATGCCTTTAATGGTATCTAAAATGGATGTGATGTTACTGGATTCTTCAGTGAGAGATTCCATGGCGTGATTACAGTCGCTCAATACTTCTTGTAAATTTTGAACCAAGTTTACGGTTTCGGTTATGTTGTTGCGCCCATTCACCACTTGCTCCTGACTGTCATCGGCGGCGTTGGCGGCTTGGGAGCAATTAGTGGCCACTTCGTTGGAGGTGGCCACCATTTCATTAAAGGCCACAGATACTTGATCGATGGATTCTGATTGATTACTGGCGACGGTTTTCACCTGTTGGGAAACACTCAGCACTTCAGAGGAAATATTGTCTATGTTAGCGCCTTTTTCTTTTACAGCGATCACTAAGTCACTGATGGTGCTAATGAATTGGTTAAACGAATGGGCCATGACGCCGGTTTCATCTTTACTTTTATCGGGCAAGCGTTTGGTTAAATCCCCATCGCCGCTCGATAACGCCACCATATCTTTGGTCATGGTCCCCATGGGAATGGTAATGCGTTTTACTAATAGCCAAGCCAGCAAAGTAAATAAACCTGCCAGCAATACACTGCCCAATAGAATCTCGTAGGTTAAAACATTGGCTTGGTAATACACCTCGCTTGTGGGGACTAACCCAATAAAGCGCCAGCCTAATTGCGGTGAAACAAATACATTTACATACCATTTGCCACTGGGGGTTTCTAATGCGTGAAGCCCGGGTTTGAATTCACTTAATCCTGGGTATTGCTCTTCAAGAGTATTGAGGTATTTGAAATTATTTTCAGGGTTTGAAGGGTCGGCTAATACGTTGCCAGTGTCTTCAATTAGCATCACATAACCGGTTTCACCAAATACTACATTTCTGACCATTTCGGTGAGCTTGGTGAGAGTAACATCTACCCCTACTACGCCAAACACGCCGTTTTTCCCTTCAAAGCGTTTGAGGTAATCCACATAGGGCACCCCTGACGTATCACCATAAGCGGGCACCCTAACCACATCACGTTCATTGATTGAGTTGGTATACCAAGGGCGCACACGGGAATCAAAATCCTGGCTGCTGTCTCCAGTGGGCCACTGTAAATAACCCCCAGTGCTGGTGCCTAAATACACATAAGCCAAATCTGGATGTGTTTCTCCAAAGTCCTTCATTACCATGAAAGCTTGTTTTTCAATTTCACTGTTTTCCATGGGCGTCATTTTGGCGATGGGCTTGCCCATGTAAGTCATGATGGAGTCATCAATATTGGTAATAGCGGGCAAAGTGGCCATGTATTTTGCATCTTCGGCTAAACCGTTTAGATACAAGCTAAAGGTTTGATTCACCTGCTCTATTTGCCCTTGGCTCATATTGGTAAATGACTCTAGCGCGGTAGTACGAGCGCGGGTAATGCTTAAAAAGGCAATGATAATAATGGGCAGCAAAACACCGGCCAGGGAAGCCAGCAGAAATTTATTACGAATGGTCATGAAGCCACCTTTATATAACGAACAAGTTCAAACTTCGTTAAGCATAGTTCAGTTAAGCAATTATGAGATGGACATATAGGCACTGGGGTCTCAGCTATAGATATTTAGCTCAACCATGTTGGTATTGCAGGTATTAGATAAAGGTTTAAGGTCAGTAAAAGGTGAAGACAAGTGAACTCTGTCTTCGCCAAGTTAGTGCCAGCTTTCTTTCAGTTTGAAAGCTTATTGATTTAACAGGGTGTCATTCCAATCATCAGGCAGTTCCATCATGAACACCTCTCGGTGGTCTAATTGCCCCCCCCAGTTAGACGACCAGTAAATTCGGTTACCCGATAAATTAATGGCCGCTGGTGCTTCATCGCGATAATCACCGTTATAAACATTGTAAGCTGGAGAGATGCGCCAAATAATGGGGTCTTCCTCTTCAGGTTTAATCTGAATCATCATGAATTGATTAGCCCCCCACAGGCTGTCATCTTTTGAATAGGTATTCATGAAAATCCAGCCGGGTTTGCTTTGTGGCATTTTTCCATAATGAAAACTCATGGCCCAACCAAGGTCGCTATGACTGGCCACTTCTATGCGGTTGTCATAACCGGCGTTTGTACCGTTTACATTAATTGCATCAAGGCGGTCAGTGCGATTATTTTGGCTGATAAACATTTCTTGTTCGTTCATATCAAATGACCAACCGGAATGGGTTTCGCCAATGGAAATTTTTACTGGAGTTTGTGCTTGGTAATCAAAGTCCACGGGCCATAAGTGTGGGCCATCAAACCAAGTGCCCACATACCCTAATGAAGATTGATGGTCGGCATCGGTCCATTTGCGGCCCATATGAATCACCACACCGGTTCCCAAAGGTGACATCTCGATCATGTTGGGACGGAATTTAAAAAAGACGTTGTCTTTTTCTAAGTCTAGTGGTGAACCAGCCAAATCCTGTGGAGTAAGACTATGAGTGGTGTCGGTGGATACTTGGTAATGAATAAAGGCATCCACCAAGTAGGTTTGCATGTTGTTGAAGTTCTCACCGTAATGCACGGCCATCCACGCCCAGTGATCGCTGTCGTTGGAAGAATCACCTTCTACATCATTGTAAATTTTATTCGCGTTAGGAAATTGCTCGCTAAAGTCTTTAATGAGTTCGCGTGAGGCTTCTTGATTGGTAATGTCATCAATCATGTGAAACTGCATGCCTTGCACATAATAAACACGATTAGGGTGGCGACCCGATGTGTCCCAACGTACCTCTTGGTTTTCCCCAATGCTGGCACCTGAGCCATTTTCTAATTGGGCAATGATGTCACCGCTCTCACGATCCATGACCCAACTGGAAGTGGAATTACTCCCAAATACCAATATGTATTGGCCGCTGGAGTTTTCTGGCGAATAGCGCGAGTAAACTATGAGGGCGTCGTTGCTTTCAATCATGGCGGTATTGGTTAAGCGTTTTATTTTAGCCCCTGTGGTGGGGTCTATATGAAACTCGCCTACAGCAGGAGGCAGTTCCGTATACACAGGATTAATGACATTTTTGTTTTGTACAAACAAGCTTTGGCCTTGGGTACTGGCAGGCTGTGTGACCACAATAATTTTATGATTTTCACTGCTACCATTTAGACTGTAATTAACGGTTAATAATTGAGTGCCGGTATCGCTGCTGGCGAACAGACACATATTATTGGCAACCGAATTGTCACAGGCTTCATTGCCAGTGACCGAGTATTCTATGGCAAGGCCACTGGCATCGTTTAAGTTGCCCAAAGTTATGGCAAGGGTTTGATTCACGTTGGTGTATAGAGTTTTCACCACGTCATTAGTGTTTAAACCGGGTAATAAGTCTTGTTGTGAGCCTCCCGTTCCACCGCCTGTGCCGCCATCGGTTCCACCGTCAGTTCCTCCGTCAACAAGACATTCATCACCGTCGTCTACATCTGTGGTGGTAAACGTAAAGACATGGGCGGTTTGCGTTGCATTGCCTAGTTCATCCATACACTTGCTGTAGATTTGGTAAGGGTGATTATACAAGGCCGCTTGCCAAGTTTTGCTGTGGGTTAAGCCATCAATTGTATTTAGGCTAAAGCGCATTTGTTCGAAGTCTAGGGTCGGTGAGTAATCAAAACGACAGGAAGCGATTTCGTTGGTGCTGATGGCTAACGGTACACGATTATCCAAGGTATAAATGGCGTGGTTACTGGGAAATGAACTCACTACTAAAGGCTCTAGGGTGTCTTCATAAGGGGCGTAGCTAATTACCAGCTTGGGCCGATACTGCACTTCTGGGTAGTTGGATGTGGCGGTGGTATTTTGTATGTTGGTGTTATCTTGCTGATGGTACAAGGCCCAACCTTGATTGCTACAAAGACGACTTTGTATGCACTGAACATCACTTGTTACATCCACCTCATAAGCGTGTCCCGCGTCAACGCCGCGTTCCGAGAAAAAGCTGGGGGAATCATTAATACTTTTAAGTACTCCAGAGAAATAATCGGCGTTTAAATCATCAGGGGAATCGGGGTCTGACAGTTGCCATTTTACATCGCTGCTACCCGAGTCATCTCTAGACTCATTATTGGCACCTGCCCTAAAGCCTGTGCCTACTTGCCAGCCATTAGCGTAAGCCGCACCAAGGTTATCAGGGTCTAGAATTTGCCGTACTGAAATTTCTGACTCAGTATAACTGTACCCGCCTACGTGATAGAAAATAATTTTGGCTGACTCCACTGCGCCTTTTTGTGTTAAGTCTCCTAATTGAAAGTGTTCAAGATTGTAATATCGCTGGGTACCTGTGTAGCGGAAGAAATGGGTTTCTCGTTGTGAGTGTTGATGACGTGAGCCGCTGAACGTAACTGAAGTGGCCCCTGTGTACTGATTGTTTCCTTGTTGGTACTCAATTATCTCACTAGCCTGAGCACTTGCTTGCATAAAGCAAAGGGCACACAGGGTGCTGGAAAATTGTTTTAACATGTTTACCTCTCATCAAA
>OJBM01000111.1_pt1 | contig 41892 bp, 32 predicted proteins | sample 1591061 | NCBI WGS metagenome assembly OJBM01 (sample SAMN05416872, study PRJEB24817) | seawater metagenome | isolation source: Sea water | place: Canada:Atlantic | collected 2013-11
AACTGGTTAAATTATCCGCGTTATCTTCAATGTCATCTAGAGTTTCTTCAATACTGTCGGTGATACTCTCATATGCCTCTGGAATATAAGATGCGGTATAATCTAAGGCATCAGACAAGCCCTCTGAAATACTTTTTCCAAACTGTTCCCACGTGTCACCGTCAAACAACTCTTTCTGATCATCTAGCCAACCATCACCTCCGGTAAATGCACCTTGCGCACCAGATAATACTAATGATGCATAGCCATAATCATCCCATTGCTCTTTAAATGGCAGCATATCTTTAACCACATCTTGATACCCGCTATCTAAAGTTGTACGGAGTTGCTTCTTGAGAGAGGCAATGCTCTGCTCTAAACCCGTCACGCGTTCAACAATGACTTCAACATTACCGACAGGTATATCCTCTAGAACAACAGTTCCGGGTTCTCCTTGAGTTTTTAGAGCTGATTTTAGGTTGCTAGACCAAGAACTTTTCCCAGCCCCTTTACTTAATTCAAGCCCACTCTCAATGACGACTCCATCTACCAAAACCTGCACTGTTAGAGGCAGTGGTGTTTTCCACTTATCATCATAAATCGACTGAATTTTAAGCCAGTATTTTTCTGGCTCTTTTTCTTTTTTAGCAAGCGCCGTCGTGGCCGCAGGACTTTGCCCTGGCTTGGCTTTTTGCCTAGCCGCTGCGGCCACAAAAATAGGCTTAGGGGTTTGATCAATTAAATAGTTTAAAGTAGAGGTTAAATGCTCACTGAAGGTGTTGCCATTGATTTGCCAGACGCTTGCCTGTGGGCTGCTTTGGGCACGGCTAGTGTTAAAGGTAATCACTTGACGCAGCATGGGCGACATGGCTTCGCCATAGGGCACCAGTATATATTCACCATTGCGTAACGCAGTTTCCACCACATCAGGATTCACGTGGCCGCCAGGGCAAAGCTGGTCCAAACCACTGACCAACTGCATGATCGATTGCCCCTGATAATGCAGGCCAGCCATCTGTTTAATAACATCAATGGCTCGATCTGGGTGCTCTAATTGAAAAAGGTCAAACCAGTCGATTTCGGTGGGGCGCTTCAGTGTGTAAAACATGTGTTTATTTTTCTCAACATCCTGATTGTTGTGATAGGAAACTCATTTTCGCGCTAAACTTTACCCAATACTGGCCAGCTTTACAATCAGACGTATAGACACTGTGAACGGGAGCACCTTATACTCAGGCACTTTCATTTGCTGGTAAACGGATTTTTATTATGGCGCATCCGAAATTTAAATTTTCTACCACCCAATACTCTGATGTATTTGAACTCATTAGCTTTTCGGGTAAAGAGGCCATGTCTTCTTTATTTCATTTTACGCTGGAGTTGAAAGTAAAAATTGAAGATAACGTTGATCTCATTAAGGCCATGGAAGATAAAGCCCAACTGATCATTCAACCGGACGATGATGATCGCAAAAAGGATTACATCATTGACGGTGTGGTCACCAGCTTTGAAGAAGTCTTTCGCACCTCCAATACTCATAAATTTTTCCGCGCCATTATGGCCCCGTCTGTTTGGCGTCAAACACAAAGTCTGTCATACGATATTTATACTCAGTCTGATGTGATTAAAGTGTTGGAAGACGAGCTCAATAATGACATGTCGCAAGATTTTCTCATGGCCACCACGGCCACCTACCCCCTAAAAGAATTTATTTGTCAGTACTCTGAGTCTAATTTTCATTTTATCTCGCGCCTGGCTGAGCATTGGGGCATTTATTATTACTTCAATCATGAAGAAAAAGGCCAAATGGTCTTTGCCGATGATTCTAATTATGACGAAATCATCAGTCGCACCGTTAAATTAGATGAAAGCACTAACCCAGCCAGCAGCTTTGATACCATTCGCTCCATGCGCCGCATTGTTAATAGCACCATAGATGGGGTGGTTATTACCGACGTTAATCCCGAGCAAGCCAGCACACAAATTGAAGGTAAGGCTGGCGATATAGGGGCCGATAAAAGTTGTATTCGCTTGGTTGCTGAAAGTGTCGACAATAAAGATGAAGCGGATTTTATTGCCAAAGTACGTTTACAGGAATACCAGTGCCTAGAAACCGTTTACACAGGCACCACGGGCATTCCCACGTTAGCCCCTGGATTTATTTTAAAAGTTTCAAATGGCAATAACGTCACTGAAATGCTGGTATTGGAAGTTCAACATCGCGGTGCCAATTTAGACGATACCGCTAAAATGAGTGATGCAGGCCAGCCGGCCTTTTATGAATGTTCTTTCCTTGCCATCCCTAAAGATGCTCAATATCGCCCCAAGCGCATTACCCAACGTCCTGTGGCGGTGTCTTCTTCGGCACGGGTCTATTCAGCCGATGATAAAAAGAACATTGCACAACGAGATGAAAAAGGTCGCTACCAAGTCATTTTTGATTTTTTGCCTAAGCCCACCGACAACGGTAATAAACATGTTTCGCACTGGGTGCGCATGGCACAAAGCGCTGCGCGCACCAACCACCATGACATTCCGTTAGTGCCCGAGACCGAAGTGAAGGTTGGCTTTTCGTCTGGTAATCCAGATCGCCCTTATATCATGAGCGCATTAGAAAATTCACAATCTACACGGGTGCCGGTTAACAATGCTAACCCTCACCATGCCACTATGATCACCGACGGCTTACTGTATACCGAAACGGCAAAGTCCCGTAAAAGTTTGCATGTTTCATCACAGTTTAAACGAGACGAAGTGGTGCCGGTGGAGTTTTCACACCTAGATTTTGATGGCAAAGATACCAGTGAAAAAGTAGATGAAATAAAAGGCGAGCATCATATTTACCGCCGCTTCGGTGATGAATATTCTTTTATCGACGGCAATAACTATACCTTTGGTCGTGAATGCTCTTTTCATTTTGGCCAAAATTATAATGAATACCATGCCAACTGGCAGGCAGTAGATGAATCGAGCAATGACTTTGAAATTGAAAAAGACATGCTGTACCCATCCGATCGCTCTTTAGCAAAAGACAGCGCCATTGAAGCCAGCAAGCAAGTGGGTTTAGTTAATAAATCTTTCGGCAATCAATACCACTACCAAGCGGGTACTGAGTCGAACTGGGCCCACGGGCCCGATGGCCAAGGCGCCCATAAAACCTTCAATTATGGAGGGCGTTATGAAGAAAACCAAACCCTAGACCCTAAAGCCCGTATTGATGATGTTAGAGGTTTTCCGGAAACCCCTGATGACAATGCGCTGGTTAAAAAAACCATTGGCAATAGCTTTGTCTATCAAGAAGGTAAAAACATTCAAGTGGCCAAGGGGGATGTTACCCAAGAGCTAGAGGGCAATACCCTGTCGACCGTTAAAGGTAACCATTCAGACACCATCACAGGTGATTGGAACGTTAACCGTAAAGGCAAACAAACATTAGAAGCACAGGGCGATATTGAAAATAAAGTCACGGGAAACATTAAGCAACAGCAAACCGGAGACCTAAACAACAAGATAGATGGAAAAGAAAAGAAAGAAGTGAGCGGCGATTCCGAGCACACTAATATGGGCAAGGTTAAACAAACCATACAGGGCAAGCTTGAATACACAGGCATGGCCGGTGCCGATATTAATCAAAAAGGCACCCGCAATACCACAGTGGACAACGATATATTCACCGCAAAGTCAGCCAACCTAGACATTAAAAATAAAACTGAAAAATTTGGCGTGGCCCAAACAAAAGCACAGTCAATGATGATTGATTCGAAACTCATCGACACTAAGGCCAAGATGATAATGGAAAAGGCCAGCTTGATTATGATTGGTTAATTAAGGCATTAAGCGCAGTTTTATTGGCCAATCTAATGCATCAAACATGAGTTAACCCACACACAATAAAAAACCCTAGAAGATTACTCTTCTAGGGTTTTTTATTTTTTAGCTTTCTAAAGGCTCAAGTAATTAAATACTAAAGCATTGAACGGCCTTTCTTGGCAGCGGTGCGCAAGCGTAAGGCATTTAATTTAATGAAGCCTGCCGCATCTTTTTGATCATAAGCGCCTTCATCGTCTTCAAAGGTAGCAATGTTTTCATCAAACAAGGTATCTGGAGAACGACGACCGACTACCGTTACGTTGCCTTTATAAAGTTTAATTTTAACATCGCCGTTTACGAACTCTTGAGTGTCATCGATGGCCGCTTGCAGCATTTTACGCTCAGGGCTCCACCAGTAACCGTTATAAAGTAGCTCGGCATACTTAGGCATCATTTCATCTTTCAAGTGAGCCGCGTCGCGGTCAAGGGTGATGGACTCAATGGCACGGTGGGCTTTCATCATTACAAAACCGGCTGGGGTTTCGTAACAACCACGGGCTTTCATGCCCACGTAACGGTTTTCAACGATATCGGTACGACCCACACCATTAGCACCAGCCACTTTGTTTAGGTATTCCATGATGGTCGCAGCAGACATGTCTTTGCCATCGATAGAAACTGGGTCGCCTTTTTTGTAGCCTATGGTTAGATAGGTTGGCTCATCAGGTGCTTTCTCAGGAGAAACCGTCCACATCCACATGTCTTCTTCAGGCTCATTCCAAGGGTTTTCTAAAATATCACCTTCGTAAGAGATATGAAGTAAGTTAGCGTCCATTGAATAAGGAGACTTCTTGCCTTTTTTCTTTTCAACTTGAATGTCGTGCTCATCGCAATAAGCCATTAGCTTTTCACGGCTATTCAAGTCCCATTCACGCCACGGGGCCACTACCTGTACACCCGGCTTAAGCGCATAAGCGCCTAGTTCGAAGCGCACTTGGTCGTTACCTTTACCGGTAGCGCCGTGAGAAATAGCATCGGCATTGGTTTCGTTGGCGATTTCAATTAAACGCTTAGAGATCAAAGGACGTGCGATAGACGTGCCCAAGTAGTACTCGCCTTCATACAGGGCGTTGGCACGAAACATTGGGAATACGAAATCACGGGCAAACTCTTCGCGCAAATCGTCAATGTAAATTTCTTTAATGCCCATGGCCTCTGCTTTAGCACGGGCCGGCTCCACTTCTTCACCCTGACCTAAGTCAGCGGTAAAGGTCACTACTTCAGCTTGGTATTCTTCTTGTAACCACTTGGCAATTACAGAAGTATCCAAACCACCAGAATAAGCTAATACAATCTTGTCGATTTTGGACATGCAATGCTCCTAACGCCATTTCACCTAGCTTTGAAGCTAGGTACGTAAAATTTGAGGTGCCGTATTCTACCCAGTTAACCACTATTTCGCCAGCCTAGCCCATGTATAAACCCTGCGTGACGGCGATTTCTGTCTATAGTTAATAGATATTCAAGGAGCAGCCATGAACAAACTCATTTTTATCTTACTGCCCGCCTGCCTCTGTAGCGCCTGCGACCTTACCGGCGACATTAATACCAGCAAGGTAAAGGGTTACAACTTCACCCTATTTGAAGTGCAAAAATACTGCATGGTGAAACGTCAAGGGGATAAATACCTGTCATTAGAATGCAAACAAGCCAACTTAAAGCCCGTCATGCAAGGGTGTGAGGGGCAAATAAGCGGCGGGTTAGCCGATGTGGAACTCAATTGCAGTGGTGGCTTATGGGTATTAAGTGATCAGTGTCGCATTCAAATGTTTGGCGCCACTGAAGGGGGAATAAAATGTCGAATCTAACGCCTAACAGTCATGGCATAGCGGCTAACTTTATAAGCGGATTAGTCACTTTATTAGTGGCTTTTACGCTCACCTCTTTAGCCCATGGCAAAGATGTGAAGTCTAGCAATATAAAGGGTTACGACTTTAGCGTGCGAGACGTGCAAAAGTTCTGTATGGCCAAACGCGCTGGCGGCGACAGCCTATCCATTCATTGCAAAGATAAGCGTCTAAAGCCGGTGGGACAGAGCTGTGAAGGCTGGATTACAGGGGGATTAGATGAAGCCCGCCTTAGTTGTGGCGGCGGATTATGGGTACTTAACAATAAATGCAAAATTGAAATGCTAGGGGCCAGCAAGGGCAATGTAAATTGCGTATTCTCATCGGATGCACGCTATTGATAACATTATCAATAGCATCTAGGATGTCAGCACCTTCAATACCTCAATAAAAAATCATGAATATTAATAATAAGAAAATCGTGATTACAGGTGCCGCCTCTGGCATTGGTAAATCAATATTAGAACACTTATTACAGCACTCTAATGTTGAAATAGTGGCCACCGATTTAAATGCCATTCCTAGTGAGCTGCCCGACAATGTGCACTTACACCAAGGGGATATGGCCAGCCCCACGGGCATAGAAAACTTATTTGATTTTGCCTTAGAAAAAATGGGGCACATTGATTTATTCATCGCAAACGCTGGGTTTGCTTATTACGAAAAAACTCAGCAAGAGGATTGGGCGCACATTAATAACATTTACCAGTGCAACACGTTTAGCCCAATTTACTGCAGCCATAAAATGGCCCGACTCAATATGGGCCGTGAATATGGCGTATTGATCACCGCCAGCTTCATGGGCATTTACAGTTTGCCAGGCTACAGTTTATACAGCTCGACTAAAGCCGCGCTTATTTCTTGGAGCGATGCTTATCGCCGTGAAAAAAATGACCAAGGGCACATTATGCTGTTATGCCCTGTGGCCACCAAAACTCAATTTTTTAATACTAATGCCCCTGTTCCTTGGCCCACACAAACCTCACAGCAAGTGGCACTGGCCGCCATAAAAGGCATTCAAAAAAATCACTATAAAATTTTTCCAAGTAAATTAAGCATTTTAACATTGGCTCTTAATTGGGTATTTCCTTTGGTTATGCCCATTTATAAAGCCATTGAAACGCATAAATTTAAACAGTGGCTAAGTAAGCGCTCTGTAGAAACTTAGCCACCACTGTAAATTAATTTTTAGCCGTTAATGCTTGGGCAATAAAATCGCTAATATCTTTTATTTGCCCAGGTGAAACATTATGCGCCATCACATAGCTTTTATAACTTGGGGTAAAACCTAGGCCTTTCAATAATTCCAAAGCCTGCTGACCCAACACTTCAGGTACCACATTATCTTGCGTGCCATGATAAATACTGATGGGTAATTGTTTATTCACTTCTTGTAACTTAATGGCATGACGACTGGCAATGTAGGTAGACATGGCCATTAAACCCGCAAGGGGTTTATCAAAACTTAACGCCGTTTGATAGGCTATTGCTCCACCTTGTGAAAAACCTGCAATGACAATTTTATCGCTCGCCACACCTCTTTGAATTTCTCGCTCAATAAGCTGTGTGACTTGGGCGCAAGATTGTGAAAATTGTGCTTCGTTTATTTTTCGCTCTACATCCATAGAAAGAATATCGTACCAAGCCGGCATGCTCATGCCGCCATTAATCGACACGGGAATACTTGGCGCATGGGGAAAAATATAACGAATATTTAAGCCATTACATTCAGGTTTTTTATCTAAACCCAATGCCGGCACGATAGGCGAAAAATCATCCCCACTGGCCCCTAGACCATGCAACCAAATAACACTGGCATTGGCAGCATCATTTGGCTCAATTTCAATAGCGGGTAAATACGTCATGTGTGCATCTCTATTAGTTTATTTCTTGTAATAATTGTTTGGGGGATGCTTTTAATACATCTCGGTTAGCGTAATAGCCACTCAATAAAATACTGCTTAAAGACAAAATAGGCACCGCCACCCAAAGGCTTAAATGAGGTGCCCAACTGACTTTAAAAATGATCATATACAAAGCCAAGCTAATGCCTTCAAAAGACAGCATGGCCAACAGGCTCGCCACCAATGCTAAAGTAATGTATTCACTGCGAATACGATGTCGAATCATGTTTTCACTGGCGCCAAACGTGCGATAAAGCGCCGCCTCATGTTTACGTAAACTCAAAGTACTTAATAAAGTAGCAAACATCAGCACCATGGCGCACAGCAACACCAAAGCCAGAATGGCTTCAACTGCAATGCTGGTTTGCGCTAATATTTCCCGCACCTGCCCCAGTATTTGCTCTATTTCAATCACCGTCACCGCTTTAAATTGCTGGTTTAACGTTAATAACCATTTGCCCTCGCTAGGGGGCAAATAAAAGCTATTAATATAAGTATGGTGAAATTGGCTTAATACTTCAGGCTGAAATACCACATAAAAATTCGGCCTAAAGTTTTCCCATTTTACGCTGCGCAAATTTGCCACTTTAGTGACTATTTCTGTTCCGGCAATGTTAAATGTTATTTCATCGTTAATAGATACATTCAATTGCTTAGCAAGTTCGGCTTCAAGGGAAATCCAATTAGCCACTTTCACTTCACTCACTATTTCCTTACTGTCTTTATTTTTACCATCATGCCCTTCGTTAACGGTATTTTTTACGTCAATTTCATTAAACCAATTCCCTTTGGTAATGGCTTCATCTTGGCGAAGGGTATCACTCCAAGTTAAGTTCAATTCACGTCTCAAGGCATTTGGGCCCGTTTCTTTAGGGAATAATTCGCTCACTTCAACATTGTTTATTTGCGTTAAGCGTCCTCGCACCATTGGGTAAAATTCACTGGCGCTTAACCCTTTGTTTTCCATGGCGGTGGCAAACTCGTCTTTTTTGTCCGGTAAAATATTAATGGCAAAGTGGTTAGCGGTGCCCTCTGGCACTTGTGCTTGCCAATTTTCAAATAAGTCTCCGCGCACAATCCAAATTAAGGCCACGGAGGTAAAAATAAAAGCAAAAGCGGCTATTTGTGAGCGCGCATAATATTGATGACGACTTAACTGGGTTAAGCCCAATTGCAAAGTACTAGGCAGCCACTTTTTAACTTTCAATAAAGCGGCCAATAACAAGCTAGATAACACCCCGTACACCAGCAATAAAATGGCCAGCCCCACCACAAATACCACAGACAACATTAAACTGCCGGTAAGCAAAAATGCCAATGCCACCATCATGGCCACGGCTAATCCAAAAAACACATTGGCCTGCACAGACTTAGGCTTTAATTCTCGGCGTAATACTCTGGCGGGGCTCACTTTGTTTAAATTTAAAATGGGTGCTAAGGCAATCAGCATTAACACCATGGCAGCACTTAACATACTAATTAACACTGGCATGATTCGAGCAGGCATTAAATCTTTTGGTAAAATATCGGCAACAACACTTAATAACGCGAAGTGCAAAGCAAAGCCAATGAGCGCACCACACACCGCCCCTACGATGGCGGTGTACAATAACTTATAAATAAAGATCGTGCGTACCTGTTGACTACTGGCCCCTAAACACCTTAGTAAGGCTGCCGTATTAAAGTGACGTTCACTGTAGCGCTGCGCACATAGTGCAATGGCCACTGCCGCTAACAACACACTGATTAAACTGGCCAAGGATAAATACTGCTGAGCCTTAGATAACGCATCACTCACATTATTTTGACTGTCTTTAATGCCTGCCAGCTTTTCAGCTTTACTTAATTGAGGCTCCAGCCATTCAACAAATTCTTTGAGTGCCCCTTCAGGGCCAGTGTAATAATGCTTAAACCAAATTCGACTGCCCTCAGACACCACAGCCGTTTTAGGCACATCTAAACGATTCATTAATATTCGCCCAAACGGGCTGAATAAACTGCCACTTCTATCTGCGTCTTGTTGGAGTATTTTTTCAATCACAAATACGCCATCGCCAATTTCAATGTCATCGCCAATCTGGGCACTGAGTTTTTGTAATATTCGCTCCTCCACCCACACATTGCCCTGACGAGGGGCCGCCTTTACAAGCTCTCCTTTGCCATATAAGACTTGGCTAACTTGGTTATAGCCTTTCAAGGGGTAGTTATCTTGTACCGATCGCACTCTTACCAATTGCAATTGATCATGAGCAAACGCCATGGTTGAAAAGCCCAGCGCTTGAGAGTTTTCTAAGCCAAGGGACTTTGCCTTTGTGACAAAGTCGGGGCTGATTTCACGACTGCTAAAAAGCGTTAAATCCCCTGCTATTAATTCGCTAGCACGATAATGCATAGTGCGGGACAAGCGATCACTAAAGCTTGAGATCATGCTCATGCTCACGGCCGCCAGCAGGGTTGCCAAAATCAATAGCCGCTTTTCATTGCTGCGTAAATCATTTAACCAATGCTTAAAGGATAACGCTAATAACATGCCTTTCATGCGCTTAGACTCTCAGTTAATACGCCATCTTCCAAATGCACTTGGCGCTGGCATTGATTGGCAAGGTCATCGTCATGGGTGACAAGAATAAGCGTAATATTTAATTCACCATTTAAATTAAACAATAAGTCCACGATGGTTTGGCCTGTGTGTTCGTCTAAATTGCCAGTGGGTTCATCGGCAAAGAGAATGTCAGGCTCGCAAGCAAATGCTCGGGCAATGGCCACTCGCTGTTGCTCTCCGCCACTGAGCTGATTGGGTTGATGATGAAGTCGCTGCCCTAATCCTACTTTTTCTAACCAATCTATGGCCTTTCCACGAGCGTCACTATCAAAACTTAATTCTAACGGCAGCATAACGTTATCTAGCGCACTTAAGTGGGGAAGCAACTGGAAGTTTTGAAATATAAAGCCCACATGATCTTTACGGATAGCCGCACGACCATCTTCATCTAACACTGATAGGTCTTTACCTTGGACAAATATGTGTCCAGAACTGGCGCTATCTAAGCCTGCTAATAAACTCAACAATGTCGATTTACCTGAACCACTTTTGCCCACAATGGCCAGTGACTCGCCTTTTTGCACGGTTAAGTTTACCGAACTTAAAATATCTAAACTTTGCTCGCCCATGGTTAATGACTTGCAAAGATTTTGTACATCTATAATGGCCATGGCGCTGCTCTTCGGTGATCATCTAAAAGTGCTCTATGAGATCATTATTTGTCCGTTATGTTCAAGCACCACTTAAGTATTTTTATAAATGAAACAGTAAAGGGCACCTCTATTAATTGATTACTTTCTCTGCGTGACCCCAAGCATACATTGACAAGGCGCGCTGCGAAGTAAAATGGTGATTCCATTTTCAAGCAGTGCAACGCCGACAGTGTGTGCTTGGGGCCGCGCCCTTTGGGGCTTTACGCCTTGTCCATACTCGGCGTTGGTCTTCCTTGAAAGGCAATAAGCATTTCTTCAAAAGCCCGTCTTCCTTCTTTTATTAAGAAAGTGAACAAGGCGTAAAGCCAGAGGTGCAAGCTATTAATAGAGCTGCCCTAAGTCCAATAACGCAACAGCCATAGGGCATTTTGGCTCACTCCTCTTCTGCTAGATAGTTAACTTGCCCCCTGCTAGAATTCGCCATTATTAAAGGCAAAGACACGCTCTGCCGAAAACGACCTTGAAAATTGAGTTATCGACATGGCAACCATCGGCACCCACTATATTTTAACCGCTCTGGGTGGCGCTAAAGCTCGTGGAATAGACACCAAGGCGTTATTAAAAAAAGCCCGCATCCCTGAAAAACCCTTAAAGAATCCTAAAGCTCGCTTTCATGTGGATTTAGTAGCAAGGCTTTATGCTGATATTGCCCAAGCTTTGAATGATGAGTTTATGGGCTTCACCGAAAAACCCATTAAAGTTGGCACTTTTGAATTAATGGCCGACTGGGTCAGCCACAGCACCACGTTGGAAGAACTTTTACAAAAAGGCATTCGCTTTTACAACCAAATAACCGATGAAGTACAAGTCTCACTGGAAATTGAAGACGAACACGTGTATTTCACCTCTACCTTTCGACGCCCTGAATTAGACTTTGAACACTTCTACATAGAATATTGGCATGTGATCTGGCATCGCTTTGCCAGTTGGTACATAGGTAAACCCATTAAATTGTTAGGGGCTTATGTGAATTACACACCCCTTGATAGCGATGAATTTGAAGTCCTTTACCGCTGCCCTACTTATTTAAAAAGCAAAGTAAATCGTTTAGTGTTTCACCGTAAATACCTAGAAGAACCCTTGGTAAAAACCCAGCGCGACCTACAAGTATTTTTACGCCGCGCCCCTATCGATTTACTCACCATACCAGGGGAAGATACCAGCTTAACCGCCCGCATTAATCAAATGTTAGAGCCTAAAAACTTTAAAGAAGAAGACCGCTTAACACTGCCAGGCAGCGAATCCATTGCCAAACAACTTAGCATGAGTGAACAAACCTTGCGGCGAAAATTAAGTGCTGAGGGCATTAGTTACCAACAAATAAAAGATAACCTTAGGCATGATTTAGCCAATAAATTATTGGGCAATCGCAGCCTTACCATTTCCCATATTGCCAAACAGTTAGGCTTCAGTGAGCCACGGGCCTTCACACGGGCCTACAAACAATGGGCAGGCATGACCCCTAAAGAATTTCGCCAGTTGCGCTTGGCCAAAAAGAATCGCTAGTGAACGACCAATAGACCCTATACCACCTAAAAGACTGGCTACCCTCTTCTAAATAAGCCAACTACCCATTTGGGGTAATTATTCTATGCCCCCCTAAATGCTACTTTTACTGCCATTCTTTATTTCACTTGGAGGTAAGCATGGCAAAAAAAGATTTACCTCTGGTATATAGCTGCTCTGGCTGTTCAAACATTGCCCAACTGGCCAACCAAGTGGCGCTGGAATTAGACCGTGAAGAGACAGCAGAAATGTCTTGCATCGCAGGTGTCGGCGGCGGTGTTAAAAGCTTGGTTAAGCAAGCTCAAAACGCCAGCCTAATTATTGCCCTAGACGGTTGTGCTTTGCATTGCGTGAAAAATTGCCTAGAGCAGCACGGCGTTAGTACGGTTCACCACCACACTCTGACCGATTACGGCATAAAAAAACGTAAACATTTTGACTTTAATCAAAGCGATGTGAAAATCGTAAAGGATCTTGTTTTAAAAGACCTTCTGGCCAATTCCTGCGTACACGAAACATTGCAATAAATAGGTAATTTCATGGAAACTCATCAGTACTTTTATCGGTGCGCGGCATTCACCCGCAAGAACAACACCATTGCCCTTGCTGACATATATCAACCTGAGCACACCTCTGAATTGGAAGAGTGGTTTGGTGTGGTGATTTCTTTGGCCGATGGCCAACATACCTTGCAAGAGCTTATGGACTACATGGCCAAGCAATACACCCAAGCCCCGTCCAATTTAGAAGAAACATTAAACTCTGTAATAGAAAGATTAGTTGAAGGGAAGTTAATTAAATTAAGCTCAACAAAAGTGCAACTGCCTTATTACTTAGCCAACCCTATTGAACAACTGGATATTGAAAAAGCCAAACAGCTGATGGAGAAAGACGGCTACACCCTTCATTAACCAAAGCTTTACTCATAAGGGTTTACTTTTCTTAACGTGCCCACCGCCAATGCAAATGACAATAAAATAATGCTGTTAAATAGCACAGGTAAAATTAAGAATAGGTAACCAAGCTCATGCACATGAGACCCTCCAATAATGGCGGTCACAGCGGTAGCACCGCCTGGTGGGTGCAAGCAGCGCAGCCAGTGCATGCATACCATCGCAAGAGGTACAGCCGCCGAGGCTGCTAACAAATCATTGCTCATAAGCAAATGGCAACTCACCCCTACAAACCCAGAAATTAAATGCCCCGCCACTAAATTCCAAGGCTGTGAAGCGGGTGAGTTTGGCATGCCAAATAACAGCATGGCAGAAGCGCCAGTAGACGCTAAAATCATGGCGTGGTTTTCAACACTGAGAATACTAAAACTAAAAAATGAAGCCGCCAGCGTCGCGATAAATGCACCTATCACCGACACCATTATTTCAAAATGGCTCATCTTATCCATGTATAAACATCTCCCTTACCAAGGTATTGCCTAAAAGCCCCATAACTAATATTAGCGGATTGTTAAACGAATTTTTCACCGATCCCACTGTTCGCTTTTCAAGTTTTCCGTCATTAATAGCGCCACTCGATTGAATGCCTCTAAATCTTCAAGTGCAATGTCTTTTTGCATGAATTGCATAATTTCCTTTTGCACCTGCCCCATCACTTTCACCATTTCCACCCCAGATGGGGTTAAGGAAATAAATTGGCTGCGTTTATCCTTAGGGTTAGGTTGCTTGCATACCAATGAACGATTAATTAAGTCATTCACCAAGCGCGTGACCTGAGCCTTGTCACGTCCCATGGTGAGCGCAATATCTTGGGCTGTGCAGGGTGATGTTCGATTAATGATATGCAAAGACTTCACATGCATGGGGGCAATGCTGGATCCTGTATCACTCAAGGCTTTGAGCATGCGGGCTTTGAATTGATAAAACAGACCAAAGATATTGTCTTGCATTGAATTTGATTCCATCACATCGCCCTTATGTAGTTGACCTTATCAACTTAATTAAATATAGTTGATAATGTCAATTATATTTAAACCTCTCATGGATACAAGATAATTAACACCCCTTAAAGGACTAGGAAGCACCCATCAAACCTTCATAGGAGCCTAATATGAGCCGAAAAATGAGAATGACGCAAGTGGACGCTATCCAAGACATTAGCCCCCATATGCGCCGAATTACCCTAGGTGGCAGTGATCTTAATGACTTTCCCATAGAGCAAGAAAGTGCCCATGTTAAAGCGATTTTTCCTCAGTCCAAACAAGGCTTGCCCAAGTTAGGCTTGTACCTAGGTGCCAAGAAATGGATGCGCTCATATACGGTACGCGCCTTTGATCAACACACCAAAAAACTCACCATTGATTTTGCCGTGAACGACCATCACGGCTTAGCCACTCACTGGGCAAGTGATGCACAAGTGGGGGATTACCTAGGGATTTCAGGGCCAGGCCCCACGAAACACACTAACCTTAATGCCCCTTGGCACCTAATGGCCGCTGACATTACAGGCCTACCTGCCTTGGCCGCCATTTTGGAAAAGTTGCCCAAAAAAGCTCAAGGGTATGCTTTTATTCAAATTCCCCATAAAGCCGATATGCAAACCATCAAGTCTCCTAAAGGAATCAAAATTCAATGGCTAATTAATTCTGATATCCATAAAAACCGTCTACTGGAAGCGCTCTCTAACATCTCTTGGCAAGATGGCAGCCCAGCGATATTTATTGCCACACAAAGTGCCCATATGAAAACGCTGAAAGCTTATGTTAAAAAACAACCTAATTATCAAAAAGCTTATACCTATGCGTCAGGCTATTGGAAAGCTTAATGGCTAACACCTTTAAAAAATTAGCTAAAACTTAAACACCTATTACTTACAAACTAGCACCAAATCAAAATGCTTTTATTAAGCAGTTAGCTCTTTACCCATGTGGGTATATGTCCTATGTTTCGTTTAACTTAATCTATAAACGTAACCGACATTCATTATGCCTATTCAATTTGGCCCTGAAGTAAACCGTGCTGGCTCTGACTCTATAAAATGGAAGCGCTACGCAAACCAAGACATTTTGCCCATGTGGGTGGCCGACATGGATTTTCATGTGGCGCCTGAGATTGTGCAAGCGATAAATGAACGCAGTGATCACGGAGTATTAGGCTATGGCTCTGATAATCCAGAGCTTATGAATTTGATTGTTGATCACTGTCAAAAGCATTATCAATGGACCATAAAGCCCGAATGGATTGTTTTAACCCCCGGCGTCGTAAAAGGCTTGAACATTGCCCGCGCCATAGCCGCTAAAAAAGGTAAACCAGCAGGCATTACTGCCCTGCCAGTCTACCCGCACTTAAAACAGCATGCCCCCATCATTGAATTTGAAAACCAAACCTTTCTGGCCAATGGCTTTGATCAAAGCTGGTCTTTAAATTTAAAAGAAATGGCACAAAACATAACTGAAAAAACTGGGGTAATGTTGTTATGCAACCCACATAACCCCATCGGCAAAGTGTATTCAAAGCAAGAGTTAACTGAGCTTGCTCAACTGTGTATCAAGCACGACTTAATTATTTGTTCCGATGACATTCATTGCGATTTAATTCTAAACGGCAAACCCCATGTACCCATCGCCAGCCTTAGCGAAGACGTGGCGCAACGTAGCATTACCTTAATGGCCCCCAGTAAAACTTTTAATATCGCCGGTTTAGATACCGCCTTTGCAGTGATTCCCAACCCTAAAATGCGCAAGCAATACAGTGAGTATATGTACGGCTTAGTGGGTCACGTGAACATTATCGGCAGCCAAGCAGCCATCGCCGCTTATAAATACGGTGAATCGTGGCGTTTAGAATTAATTGAATACCTTCAAAAAAATAACCAATTAATTCAAGAGCGCATTGATTCTATTAAAGGTATTTCCATGCGCCCTGTAGAGGCCACTTATTTAGCTTGGCTTAATGTGGAGGAGTTAAAACTAGATAACCCTCAAAAATATTTTGAAGAGTTTGGTGTTGGCATGTCAGCAGGAGCTGAATTTGGCGACAACCGTTATGTACGCCTTAATTTTGGTTGCCAACGATCACTGCTTAAAGAAGCGTTAAATCGAATTGAAAAAGCCGTTCAGGAAAGAGTGTTAAATTTGGGGAAATAATCGCATGACTTGTTGTTACAACAAACTGCAATAACAAGTCATTTGCTTTCACTCTATTGAGTTTTACATTACTGAACTGAGTTATTGTCTTGTGTGTGTTCAAAGCGCTTAGAATCATAATTTTTAAAAACATCCCCCGCCGGATACACCTTACCGCTCATGGCGATATACACACCGGGAACAGCAATAGATAACGCACCAATGGCTGAACCAATATTGAATACCGCATCGGTATCTTTAAAGGCCGCAGGCTGCATTGAACCGGTTAACACAATGCATTTTTCAGTTTGCTTGCCAATGAACTGCGCAGTATCGACCATGGTATCGGTGCCATGGGTAATTAAAATATATTTAGCATCGCTTGCCTCAATGGCATTACGCAAAGATTGACGATCTTGCTCGGTAATTTCTAAACTGTCTTTCCTGCAAATCTCCTGCACTTCAAATTCAAAAGCCACATTCATAGACATAAGTATGTCGTGAGCCACAGGATCACCTACTTCAAACTGGCTAAGCGCATCAAAATACACTTTATCAATGGTGCCGCCAGTGGTGAGTACCAAGAGTTTTTGCATGTTCAAACCTATTGTAAATTCAAGTTCGCAGTATACCTTTTAACCAAACGGGACAGAACACCCATATTGCGTTTTATCGCTTCCCCATGGTGGGCGGGCATCCCAAAACAAGCGTTTATGTCTATTTAGGCAGGCAATCCTGTGACCAGTATGAGCGATTATGTCTAGTATACTTTACTTTTTTTGTAACGTATTTACTCTAATAAGTGTAACTATCCCTTATATACAAAGGGCTGACGGTACTATCTGCCAATTTCATCGGCATTAAAGGCTATTCACATACTAGACATTCCCTTATATGATCCATCACACTTTTTATATCTAATACCTAATCGTTAAATGACATTAATGCGGTTTTAAAGCCTCTCTTGTATACCAAAGAGAGTATTTTAAGGCTTATAGTTAACCGCTAAAACGCTCATAGAGTACTGTGACCACCATGACAAAAGCCAATACAACACCCGCGTCGTTGAAGAACCCTTTCAATCAAGCTCAAGAAGTAGAGTTCAGTGTTCCCGGACAAGCCTCTTATGAGCCAGGACTGTATGAGGAAAGCCTTAAAAAAGGCTATGACTTAATTCAACGCCCTAAAACGGCAGCAGGCGTCACCTCAATTACCCGCCAACACGGCAAAAACCGCATGACCATTTGGGAGCGTATCTCGGTATTAACCGATGAAGACCCAAAAGTACTGTTTCAAAATTGGGGTAAAAATCTCGATGGGGCGGGTTTAGTCACCGCCGTTGTAAAAATTAACGGACGTGACGTGGCGCTTTATGGTCATGACTTTACAGTTCGTGCCGGTTCCATGGACGCCACCAATGGTAAAAAATTAGCCCGCCTTTTTGAGCTGGCCGGTAAACGTCGCATTCCGCTGGTGGGCATGAATGATTCAGCCGGAGCTTATGTGCCTGCCGGTGTGGGTGGCCTAGACGGTTACGCCGAAGCCTTTACCGCATTGCGTAAAATCAGCGGTGTGGTGCCATCTATTATGTGCATGTTTGGATTTAACGCAGGTGGCGGCTCGTACCTGCCACGACAAGGCAGTTTTCTAATTCAACCAAACGATACTTTTTTCGGCTTAACAGGCCCAGGGGTTGTGAAGTCGGTACTAGGTGAAGACGTCACCGCAGATGAGTTAGGGGGACCAAAAGTTCATAGCCAATCGGGTGTCACAGACTTTGTGGTAGAAGATGAAGTGGCCGCCCTTAAAAAAGTGAAAGAGCTTTTAAACTACATTCCAGATAACAACAGCCAACTGGCACCGGTGCAAGAAACTTCCGACCCTATCGATCGTAAAACTTGGGACATTGATATTCTTCTGAAAAAAGCCTTTAACAGCCCAAGCGGTTTTAATACCCCCGTTGACGTTAGCATTATTATTCAGCAGCTGTGTGATCATGGTGACTTTTTAGAAGTTCAACCAGACCGTGCTCGCAATACTATTGTGGCGTTAGGACGCATGGGCGGTAATGTCATTGGCTTTGTGGCCAATAACTCGGCCGTCGGCTCTGGGCAAATTGATATTGATGCCGCCTATAAAAATGCACGATTCATTCGATTTTGTAACCTTTACAATATCCCCGTTATATTCATGGAAGACACCACGGGCTTTCGCCCAGGTAAAGATCAAGAAGCCGCCGGCATCGTACAGGCTGGACGCGCTATGCTAGATGCCATCGTAGATTTACGCACACCCCGCTTTTTACTCATTTTGCGTAATGCCTACGGTGGTGCTTACGCCTCTTACAACAACTACCCTACCGGGGCCGATTTGGTGATTGCATTGCCTTCAACTCGCGCGGCGGTTATGGGGCCTGCCGGTATTGAATTTGTTTACAAAAAAGAATTACGCGCCATTCGCGGTGAGGTTAAAGCCAAAACAAAGCCTGCCCAATGGGGAATCGAACAAGAAGCTTTATTGGCCAAGCAGTATGAAGAAGAATTAATGAATCCAAATGAAGCATTAAGTTTGGGCAGTATTTCACAAATTGTTATGCCCAGTGATTTACGAAAAGTGCTTGGTGAGCATATGGAGTTTCACCTAAAACATTACACGCCAGAACCATTAAACAGCGTGCAGAGAGAGTTTTTCTAAATTGGTCTAGCTTACCTGTGAGAGGGCGCTTGCGCGCGACACTAATTTAATCGCCCGCAAGCGGCCTCCTACAAAAAATAGAATTATACATCGAGAGACGTGGTTTGTTTTCTCAAAACAAAAATTTGCAGGAGCGAGTTAGCTCGCTAAAAGAATATGTCTAACGAAAACTATTTAGCCAACCCTTTAATTCACACAGATCGAAAATTAGGAAATTCAAGTAGCCCATGGGTTCAATCATTTGATTGTACTCACATGCGCCCGTTAATTATTTGCCGTGGCCCCATTCGTAAAGAAGCCATGGATGTCTTTGATGAAATGGGCATCCATCATTACGGCATTCTTTTATCTGAAAAAGATTCCATCACGTATCAAAATGCATTGGCTCCTGAATTACGTAAATTAACCGACCCTTCGCGCATTCATCGGGTGCCCGATTATTCTGGTAGCGATAAAACCGAACGAGCCCAGCGAATTCAGCAAATTATTAATACTGCCCACACCAATGGTTACAACGCTATTTTTGCAGGTTACGGTTTTATGTCTGAAGATGCTGAAATGGTTGAAGCCATGGAGAGTGCTGGGCTTAACTTTATGGGCCCATGCTCTTACACACAGCGCTCGGCCGGCATGAAAGACCAAGCGAAACGCACTGCCCTTGAAACCGGAGTATCGGTGACACCGGGTGTTAATAACGCTACGAGCCAAGCCTTGTTTGCTAAATATGGTAAAGACTTAGAAAAATGCGCTAAGGATCATAAACTCAAAGTTGATTTTTCAGTTTGCAAAGACGATGAAGAAAAAGCATTAGCGTTACTGGCCGCATCTTATTCAGCCGGTATCGATATAATTGATGCAGCCGATATTGGCTTGGCCTTACAAAAAGAAGCCAAGCGTATGCTGAGCGAAAAACCCAACAATCGCTTTCGTTTAAAAGCCATTGCTGGTGGTGGTGGCAAAGGTCAGCGAATTTTACAATCGGCCAACTCTTATGAAGGTGCCACTCTTAAAGATAAAGTTGAAAAAGCCGCTGCTTGTGTGCCCTCTTTGGTTTTAGAGTGTTTGATTGAACTTAAAACCAATGGCGTAGGGGATAATAAAAACGTACTAATTGAAATGAACATCGACACCACCCGTCACCAAGAAATCCAAGTGATTGGTAACGGGCAATGGTGCATGACCATGGGTGGCCGTGATTGTTCTTTGCAAATGCACGAACAAAAACTTTTAGAAGTGTCGGTAACAGAAGAAGAATTAAACGAAGCCATTCAAACTGCCGTTAAAGCCAATAAAACCGCCGAGGCTGACCAGCTTAAAAAAGATTTAGACATTCTCATTCGTATGGAACATGAAGGGGCTGTTTTTGGTGAAGCGGTTAAACTTGATTCATTAGGCACCTTTGAGTGCATCGTTGACGGTGAATCTCATTACTTCATGGAAATGAACACCCGTATTCAAGTGGAGCATCGGGTCACCGAACTTTGTTATAAATTGCAGTTTATTAACCCAGAAAAACCAGATGAATCTTTCATTGTCGAATCACTGGTGGAAACCATGATGCTGCTAGCGGCACACGGGCCACGCCTACCAAAGCCGCAACGCATTTTGCGCAGCAAGGCCTCTGTTGAAGCGCGCATGAATGCCACCAACCAAGCACTGCAGCCCCATGCAGGCGGCATTATAGAAAATTGGTCAAACCCAATTGATGGTGAAATTCGAGACGACCAAGGTATCAGCTTGCACAACCCAGATACCGGTGTATTCATGAAGTATCACCTTGCGGGTGCATACGATAGTAATATTGCCTTACTATTAACCATTGGCAATGATCGTACAAATACTTATGAGCGCATGGCTGAGGTGTTACGTGTTACTGAACTGCAAGGCAAAGACTTAGCCACCAATCTTCAGTTCCATTATGGGTTGGTTAATTGGTTCTTGGGCAATAATATTAATGCTCGCCCCAGCACAAACTTTATCGTGCCTTACCTAACGTCAGTGGGCTTATTAAAACAAGCCGCCAACGATTTAGACTTAAGTTTTGCTTATCAGCAGATTTGTCACAATGCCATTGCCAGCATTTCTGATTCAGGAAAAGAAAACCAGCAAGCTCTGCAAGCGATTTTTGCACGCAAACATATTTTGTTAACACGTCCTTTAGCTATTTTGCTAAATGAGCCTCATATGTTAGCCGGTTGGCTCTCCATCAATCAGAACAATTTTGCCCTTGAAAATGGCAAGGTCGTATTTAAAGCCAACCCTGTTCGCATATTGGCCGACACTTATCATTTTCTAAATATGGATTATTGCGAAAGCAAACCCGCTGCCCATATGATTTGGGATCATGACAATGAAGTATTGATGGAAGCAGTTGCATTCTACGATGCCCTTAAAGAAAAACTGGCAACCGATAACTTTGAAGTGGCCCAAAAAGCATTAGCAGGTAAAGCACCGGCCGGTATAGACACTGCTCAATGGGCTCAAGTTCAAGCAGCTCACGCAGGTTTCCAAGCCGGTTGTGAAATATTAGCCATCTTGCCTCACCTTGCACACACCACGGGTTTCTTTGATTTAAAAGTGAACGACGATCTTAGCATCGAAATACCAGAGAAGCTCACTCAAGAAGCATTGCAAAAACAAATGGCCAAAGTATTAGTGCCACCACCAGTGGCAAAAAGCGATGAAATACTGGCGGCCTCTGGCGGTATGTTTTATAGCTGTGAAGCACCGGGCATGCCCGCGTTTGTGGAAGAAGGCAGTCACTTTAATGCCGGTGAGCCTCTGTACATTGTTGAAGTAATGAAAATGTTCAACAAAATCTACGCACCTTTCAGTGGTACTATCTCTCACGTCATAATAGAAAGCGATGGAGAGATCATTAAAAAAGGCCAGCCTTTGTTTAAAATCATTCCAGATGAAATTGTGGTTGAGGAGTCAGCAGAAGACATTAAGGCTCGTCGTGAGAAACAAACTCAATCTTTTTTAGCCTGTTTGTAATTTAAAATGAGTAGGGGGCAGTTTTATGCAAAACAACAATAAGCGCCCTACAGCTAACGTGTTACACACCTTTCGGTGCGAATACACCCTACAAGCAAACTAAGAATGAACCAAAAAGATTTGAAGGTAAAAAAATGATAGTTGCACTCGATCACATCGCCATAGCAGTACCTGATTTAGAAAAATCCATAAAGCGTTTTATGGATGATTTTGGTCTAACCTTTAAAGGTCAAGAAGACGTGGTGGCAGCCAAAACCAGCACAGCATTTTTTCCTCTACCTGAAACCAGCATTGAGCTTGTGCATCCATTAAACGATGAAGGGCCCATTAAAGGTTACCTTGAGAAAAAAGGGCCGGGCCTGCATCACCTATGCTTTCGCAGTGACAACATTGAAGAAGATGTGGCCCGCTTAAAAGAAAAGGGTTACCAGTTTTTATCCGACGCCCCGACACTGGGGGCTCACAACTCTAAGGTGATTTTTATTCACCCTAAATCATGCGATGGTGTGTTAATCGAACTTAATCAGCCTATGGGGGAGCATTAATATGTCGGATCAAAAATACACGTTGGAAGAATGGCAAGCTCTGGCCACCAAACAAATGAAGGGCTTAACCCCGGAAGAGATGGAATGGCACACCCCTGAAGGCGTGCCCATAAAAGTGTTATACACCCAAGAAGATGTAAAAGATTTAGAGTTTACCAATACCATGCCTGGCATGGCCCCTTACGTGCGTGGCCCACAGGCCACCATGTATGCCGGTCGCCCATGGACCATTCGCCAATACGCAGGTTTTAGTACCGCTGAAGAATCCAATGCTTTTTATCGTAAAAACCTAAAAGCCGGTGCCCAAGGGGTGTCAGTGGCATTCGATTTAGCCACTCACCGTGGTTACGATTCTGACCATGAACGTGTTACAGGCGACGTGGGTAAAGCAGGGGTGGCCATCGATTCAGTAGAAGACATGAAAATTTTGTTCAATGAAATTCCATTGGATAAAGTATCGGTTTCCATGACCATGAACGGCGCTGTACTGCCAATTTTAGCCAATTACATTGTGGCTGCAGAAGAGCAAGGCGTATCGCAAGATAAACTCTCAGGCACCATTCAAAATGATATTTTGAAAGAATTCATGGTGCGTAATACTTACATTTATCCACCCACGCCTTCTATGAAAATCATCGGCGATATTATTGCTTATACCTCGGGCAACATGCCTAAGTTTAATAGCATTTCTATTTCTGGTTACCACATTCAAGAAGCCGGTGCCGATGCCGCGTTGGAATTAGCCTACACCCTAAGCGATGGTCGCGAATACGTGCGCACGGCGATTAATGCCGGGCTTGAAGTCGATAAGTTTGCACCGCGCTTATCTTTCTTTTGGGGCATCAGCATGAATTTCTACATGGAAATCGCCAAGCTAAGAGCTGGGCGTTTATTGTGGGAGCGCATTATGAAGGAGTTTAAACCCACTAACCCTAAATCTTCTATGTTACGTACTCACTCGCAAACTTCTGGGTGGTCTCTCACCGAGCAAGACCCATACAACAATGTAGTGCGCACCACCATTGAAGCCATGGCCGCCGTCTTTGGTGGCACCCAATCTCTGCACACTAATGCCTTAGATGAAGCAGTTGCCTTGCCTACTGAGTTTAGTGCCCGTATTGCTCGTAATACTCAAATCATTATTCAAGAAGAAACCGGCATCACACAAGTGGTAGACCCTTGGGGAGGCTCATACATGATGGAAAGCCTAACCCAACAAATGGCCGATAAAGCCTGGGCATTAATTGAAGAAATTGAAGAAAAAGGCGGCATGGCCAAAGCCATAGAAGAAGGCTTACCTAAAATGCGCATTGAAGAAAGCGCCGCCAAAAAACAAGCCCGTATTGACCGTGGTGAAGATGTCATTGTGGGAGTTAATAAATACCTACTGAATAAAGATCAAGAAGAAGAACTGGATATTCTGGAAGTGGATAACGTGGCGGTACGTGAGTCGCAAATTAAGCGCCTCACACACATTCGCGCCACCCGGGATACTAAGGCGGTGGAAGCAGCCCTTAAAGATATCACCTCTGCTGCCAAAACTGGCCAGGGAAATTTGCTAGACTTATCAGTGAAGGCTGCGCGCTTGCGTGCCACGGTAGGTGAAATATCAGACGCTATGGAAGAAGAGTTTGGTCGATATAAAGCACAGGCCCGCACCATTAGTGGTGTATATGGCGCCTCTTATGAAGACGATGCAGATTGGCAAGCCATTAAGAACGACATTGAAAAATTTGAAAACACCCAAGGTCGTCGCCCTCGTATGCTGGTGTGTAAAATGGGACAAGATGGTCATGACCGTGGCGCTAAAGTCATTGCCACTGCCTTTGCCGATGTGGGCTTTGATATTGATTTGTCACCCATGTTCTCAACCCCTACTGAAGTGGCCAAGCAAGCGGTGGAAAATGACGTGCACGTGGTGGGCGTCAGCTCTCAGGCAGCGGGACATAAAACCTTAGTGCCTGCATTAATTGCGGCCCTCAAAGACCAAGGTGCCGAAGACATCATTGTGGTGGCTGGCGGTGTGATTCCAAAACAAGATTACGATCACTTATGGGATGCTGGCGTTAAAGGGATTTTTGGACCCGGTACTAAAATTCCAGTGTCTGCTCGCCAAGTTCTAGATGCCATTAACAAAGCACAGGCGTAAAGCGTTTTACGGAACCTGTTTGAAATATACAATTTTCTAATTCAAACTGGTTCCGTAAAAATTTAATCCTTAATAAAGGTATAGCCAGAAGCATTATTGGTTCAGCCTGAGCATCACAAAAATAGCTTAAAAGATGCTTAGACAAACAGAACTGCTTCTTCGCAATTAACATGATAGATCTTGAAAAACTAAAATCAGGCAATCGCCGCGCACTGGCCAAAGCCATTACCTTGGTGGAAAGTAAGTTAGATGGCCATCAAGCTCAGGCGCAAGATATTCTCAGTGCACTATTACCCCATACCGGTAACAGTATTCGCATCGGCATCAGTGGTGTACCCGGTGTAGGCAAGTCTACTTTCATTGAAGCCTTTGGTTTGTATCTAATTAGCCTAGGTAAAAAAGTCGCGGTTTTGGCGGTTGATCCTAGCTCGCCTCTCAGAGGTGGCAGCATATTGGGTGACAAAACCCGTATGGAAATGTTGTCCCGCGAAGATAACGCATTTATTCGCCCGTCTCCTTCTGAAGGCGCTCTTGGGGGGGTTGCGCAAAAAACCCGCGAAACCATGCTTTTATGTGAAGCTGCCGATTACGATGTGATACTGGTAGAAACCGTTGGTGTTGGGCAAAGTGAGTATGAAGTAGCGGCCATGGTGGATTTCTTTTTAGTGCTCATGCTGCCTAATGCAGGGGATGAACTACAAGGCATTAAGCGCGGCATCATGGAGCTTGCCGATGCGTTAGTGATTAATAAAGCCGATGGGGACAGTGCTAAGCTGGCTAAACAAACCCAAGGCCACTATATGAATGCCTTTAAGCTATTAAAGCACGTTGATTTTTGGTCTCCACGCGTGACCACCTGCTCTGCCTTACAAAATGAAGGCATTGAAGCGGTTTGGGAAATGATTACCGAATATCAAAACAAAGCACTAGAAAAAGGCGCCTTTGAAAGTAAACGTGCCCAACAAAACAACCAATGGTTTAGCAAACTCATTCAACAGATGCTGGAATTGAAATTAAAACAAAATACAAAGGTAAAGCAGCAATTGCCCCTATTACAAAGTGATGTTTTGAAAAATGCCATTACCCCGTATAATGCCGCCAAGAAAATTATCGACCTACTTTGAGTTTTAACTTGTATTTCTCAGACAAGTTCATTCTTCAAAGTAGCTAGACACTATTACTAAAAAGCACTCAATAGAAGTAATCATGCCTAACATCAGCCAAAAGCTTTCTGACTTTTTTAAGAAGAATTTACCCATCACCCAGTTTATGGAAATGGATGTAGAAAGTTATGATGGCAAAACGCTGATTTTACACGCCCCTTTAAACCCTAACATTAACGACAAACAAACCGCCTTTGGGGGCAGCCTTTATAACGCATCGGTTATGGCTTGCTGGGGTATGGCGTATTTAAAAACCCAAGAGGCAGGCATTGTTTGTAACCAAGTAGTCACCAAAGCCTGCATAGAATACAAAGCCCCTGTTCAGGGTGCCATTCGTGCCATTTGCCAAGCACCAGACGACGAAACCATTGAAGAATTTATAACAGCCTTTAAAAACAAGGGGCGCGCCAGAATCACATTACAAGCAAACATCGAATGCTCGGGCCGATTAGCGGTGGAATTTGAAGGCTGCTACGCCATTTTAAAAGAGACCTGACCCGAATTACCATGGTCAAAATTGGCATTTTGACCCCCTTGTCACTAAAATAGCCCTAAACGCATCATTCTGTATTAAGGCCATAAAGACCATGGCATACACCATTCAGCATTCCACGGTTTTGTCTAATAGAGAAGGGCTTCTTACACTTCTACACCAAGAAAACAAACAGCACTTAATTCCTGAAATTCTCAATAGCCTCATTGAACATCACCCAGATGAGCAAGACCGAGTGCCTTTAAGTGAGGTTACTCAAAACATCCATACAATCGCTAAGATCATCAGTGACCCTTGCCTTGGTGCAAAAATAATCGCTCTGGTGAATCCCAATCATTACATTCTTTATCAAACACTTAAGCACTGCACTCAAATTCTTGATAAGTCAGGCAATAACCTCCCCTTTAACCTATTGACGATGCTTATTAGTCGCTACTTCTCAGTCATTACCGAAGTGGTAAGGATGGATATTCAGTATCATAAACACACGGTTTCCATTGAACTCATTTCCAATGCACCTCAAGAAGTAAGCTATCACCAAATAGAAGGGTCTATTGTGGGGCTTTTTAGAATTATACAATCACTTAGCCAAGTTCAAATTCAATCGGTAGAATTTTCTCACCCTTCACCATTAAATGCGGGCAGCATTTACCAAGATATATTTTCTCTTTTACCTCAACATAATAGTGATAAAAACCGAATGGTATTTTTAAACTCTCATGCTGTTCAGGGGCTTGATAAAAACTCATTGCTCACACTAAATTCAATTCAATCTTTATTAGATAGCACCTTTCCCAATTTAAAAGATCATGAGCGTTGCCAGCATATCATTCGCAGTATTTTAAGCTTTGGTGAACCTACCCGTGAAAATGTCGCCTCTATTATGAATATCAGCATTAGTACTTTGCAAAGAAAATTAAGAGGACAAAACACCTCTTTTAAAGCGCTATTATTAAACTCTCGAAAAACCTTAGCTCATGAACTATTACTTACCCATGAACGCAACGCATCTGACTTGGCTTTTTTGTTAGGGTATCAATCCACTAGCCAATTTTTTAAAGCGTTTAAAAACTGGTTTGGAATGACTCCACGGGAATATAAAGAACAACAGATAAAGAACAACAGATAAAGAAATAAAATAATATTCACTCACAACCCATAATGCATTTGATAACGCTATCAATGTGATTATAAAAGTGGTTGAAAAATTTAAGCAGGAGTCGAGTGGAGATTCAGGACAAAGAAAAGGGGCTATGAAAAATCACATCCCCCATAAGAAATTGAAATACTTTATTTCCCCAAAAACCACTCTTTTACTAATTTGGCCGCCAGCTCTGGATCTTCCTGCATAAAGCAATGACCACCTGGAACCCCCTCCGAGGAATAAGCGCGTACGTCTTTTAGTTTATCAACCGAACGAGCAATAAAAGGAAAAGAACCCTCTGCTACTAAAATTTTACACGGGGTTTTCATTTTCTTTAAATATGACCACAAATTTTTGGGGTAACTGCCAAATATTTTTGCTTCCACTTTAACAGGGCACTTTAAACTCACACCGTTTTCAGTATCTGCTAATGCATAATCTACATAAGATTGTAATGCTTTATCTGTCCAGCCTTTAAAACCCCCTCGATCTTTAAAAGAATCGAACGCCTCTTCACGACTAGACCAATGCTGAGTACGCTCTTTTGCTTTTTGCGACATTTTACTGCTGCCCAATAAGCCAAATAAATCGGCCACCTTCATGACGCTAATCATGCCGGTTGAAAAAAGCACAGGGTCAAGCAACAACGTCTTACGAAATCGCTTAGGGTCACGTCCCGCCATTAAAGCCGTCAATACACCACCATAACTATGGCCTAAACCAAATACGGGAGTGATCGGGTTTAACTGTTGTGAGAAATGATTAAGAACTGTCATGGCATATTGAGAAGTGCCATTCCAACCTGCAAAGCGGGTCCCTGCGTCACTGTCACCATGACCTGGCAAATCGGTAATCAGTAAATCAAAGTCCTTACTTAAGATTTCAAGCATGGGTTTATACGTTAACCCGCAAAAACCGTTACCGTGCAAAAAGTGAATAACCGGCTTGCCACTCCAACGACTGCGCCAGCCTCGAAGGGAAAAGCCCGACTTTAATTGGAATGACCAAGGCTCTAATTGAGAAATCATATGTGTACTCTTAAGGAGCCAATAAACCCAGCCCTGAACTTTGGCGCGAATATACAGCAAGCATCCAAATAATGAAAATGACCTTAATGAATAGTTTAATCACTGATCTACCCATAACCACCTAAGGAAAAACCCGAGAATACTCAGAATTGAGCGCTATTCAATCAGTCCGTCTAATTTAGCCCCCTTAACAAATGTAATTTTATGAGCTTTTTAATAAAACACGGTAAGATAAATGGATTGATAATATCCGCCTTACGAGTACCGCTAACATGAATAAATGGATCTTCTTTGGGTTAATTATTGGCAACCTATTCTTTGTCAGTTGGGCAACCGCCAGCCAACCAAAAGGCAATATATTAATATTAGGGGACAGCCTAAGTGCTGGCTATGGCATTAATATAGCGCAGAGCTGGCCTGTTCTATTACAAGAAAAAGTCGAATCACAACAGCTCAATGTCAAAGTTCACAATGCCAGCATCAGCGGCCAAACCAGCGCGGAAGGTTTAGCGCAAATTGATCAATTGCTGCTCATCAGCCAACCCAAGTTAGTGATTTTAGAATTGGGTGCCAACGATGGGCTGCGAGGACTTTCCATACCCGCCATGCAGGACAATTTGCAAAAAATCATCAGCAAGAGTCAACAATCTGGGGCCAAAGTATTACTCGTGGGCATTAAAACACCCGCCAATTATGGCAAGCGCTATGGCAACATGTTCGAAACCAGCTTCAAAACCCTCGCTAAAAATCACGACATTCCTTTGGTGCCCTTCATGCTAGAGCCCTTATTTGGCGCCAAAGACAAGTATGTACAAAAAGACGGCTTGCATCCTAATGCCCTCGCCCAGCCCATATTATTGGACCACTTGTGGACCTATATTAAGCCTCAAATTTAGTACTTTTATAGAGCCTCACTACCCATTTAATGATCATTTTATAGCCACACTCAGCTTGCAAGTTAAAAACTATAAGACTATAGTCTTGTATAACTATAAGGCTATAGCTAATGAATGCACCATTAAAAAACATCACACCTCAACAAAAACAAGCCCCTAGACAAAGAGCCAAAGAGCTCACGCGTAAGGCACTGCTTAAAAGTGCCTTAAACCTGTATAGCGAATACGGGGCGCAGGGGGTCAGCATGAACAAAGTAGCCAAAGGCGCGGGCATTGCGCAACCTAGCTTTTATAATCACTACCCCAATTTAGAAGCCCTTATGGAAGAGCTTCGTTTACAGCTAAAAAAGAATTACATGGGGCCTATTTCCATCGCCGTGCTGAGCATGCTCAAAGATTACGACATATTAACCCCCCAACAATTTAAGCAGCAAAATCGCCATTGCCTTGAACTTATCTTCCAGGCCACATTTCAAGATATCCGCCTTTTCCAACACATAATGCAAGACCGCCCTCGTTTTGACTCCCCTGCCCAAGGCTTTGGACAGCTATTAATTGAACTACAAAACGAGTGGAGCGAAGTCATTATTCAAGGGCTTGAGCTATCAGGGCGTACTTTTAATCTATCGTATGTGTATTTATGCCTAGACAGTGCCAGCGCACAAATCCACGAATTAATTCTGGGTTGTCATGAAAAGCGCTACAGCCAAGAACAAGCCATAACCATATTAAGCAAAAATTTAACCGCCCTATTTGTGGATTTATTTTCAAATCCCCAATAAAGCTTCTAAAAGAATTAATAATAAAAACAAACAATAGTCACAGAGAGTAGAGCATGGCAACAGCAAGCAATAGCAAAACCCATTATCGTACCTGTAATTTATGTGAAGCCATGTGCGGCTTAGAAATAAAACATGAAGGGACCAAAATCCTTTCTATTAAAGGCGATAAAGAAGACCCTTTTTCAAAAGGTTACATTTGCCCTAAAGCCACTGCCTTACAAGATTTATATGAAGACCCTGACCGCTTACGAGCGCCCATGGAACGCACCGAAAATGGTTGGAAAGAATTAAGCTGGCCAGACGCCCTAGACAAGGTCGCCGCCGGCATTCAAAAACTTCAAAAAGAACATGGTGACAACGCTTTAGGCATTTATTTAGGCAACCCTAACGTGCACAACATGGGCAGCATGTTTACCGCACGACATTTATTAGCGGGGTTAAAATCTCGTAGCCGTTTTTCTGCCACATCCATTGACCAGTTGCCCCACCACATCGTGTGCATGCATATGTTTGGGCACATGCTACGCATTCCAGTGCCAGACATTAATCGCACACAACACATGCTTATCATTGGTGCTAACCCACTGGCCTCTAATGGCAGCATCATGACCGCAGCGAATGTTCGCCAGAAAATTAAAGATGTTCGCAAGCGTAACGGCAAGGTAGTGGTGATTGATCCACGTCGTACCGAAACCGCTGACGTGAGCGATGAGCATCATTTTATTCGCCCCGGTTCAGACGTATTATTATTGCTGGCCATGCTCAACGAAGTGTATGAACAAGGGTTTGTAAAAGAAACTGCCGCCAGCCAATTAACCGATCAATTTGATGACATTAAAACGTTCGCTAAAGGCTACACCAGCGATAATGTGGCCAAATCAACTGGGATCAGTAGCGCTGAAATTAAACGCATTGTTAAAGAATACTGCGAAGCAGAATCGGCAGTTTTATATGGTCGCATGGGAGTATCAGTACAAGAATTTGGGTTACTTAGCCAATATGTCATCATGCTAATTAACCTAGTAACAGGACGCATAGATGCTGAAGGGGGCATGATGTTCCCGAACCCAGCTGTCGATGTTGTCAATGGCTCCGGCCCGGGTTACTTAGGTAAGCGCCGTACAAGGGTAAGAAATTTGCCAGATTTTAATGGTGATTTTCCGGTGGTGGCCATGAGTGAAGAAATGCTCACCCCAGGGGAAGGGCAAATTAAAGGCTTTATTAATATTGCCGGTAACCCAGTGTTAAGTACGCCCAATGGTAAAAAACTAGAGAGCGCCCTTGAGCAATTAGATTTCATGGTGTCTATTGATTACTACCTTAATGAAACCAGTAAGCACGCCAATATTATATTGCCCCCCGTCTCTCCTTTAGAGCGGGATCATTACGACATGACCTTCCACGGTTTGGCGGTTCATAACACTACTAAATATTCTCCAGCACTTTTTAAAACCCCTAAGGGTCAAAAAGGCGATTGGGAAATAACCCTTGAGTTAGCCAAACGTCTTGATAAAAATGCCAACTTTTCCACCAAACTAAACCGCTTTTTAACTAAGTTGTTAGGACCTAAATTCTTATTAAATGAAGGCTTGAAAAGAAGCGCCTATGAAGGGTTATCCCTTAAAAAGCTCAAACAAAATCCCCACGGCATTGATTTAGGCCCGCTCACACCTTTATTACCACAAGCCATAAAACATAAAGACAAAAAAATTCATTTAAACATGGATTTTTACAAAGCGGATTTAGCTCGAGTGTCTGAAAGCTTCAATCTTGAAGCCACACAACTTTCAGATGAAGTTTTGCTTATTGGCCGAAGACATGTGCGAAGCAACAATTCTTGGTTACACAATAGCCAGCGCTTAGTAAAAGGAAAGTCGCGCTGTACACTCATGATTCACCCTGAATTAGCCGAGCAACAATCCATTAAAAATGGCGATATTGTAAAAGTCACCTCAAAAGTGGGCAGCCTTGAAATAGAAGCCGAAGTGACCGATGAACTCATGCCTGGGGTTGTCAGCATACCTCATGGCTGGGGCCATAATCGCAAAGGCATTCGCCAAGGGGTTGCGCAAAAACATGCAGGCGTCAGCGTTAATGATTTAACCGACGAAAATTTAATCGACAAACTATCGGGCAATGCCGCTGTAAATGGCGTTCCTGTCGAATTGGAATGCATTTCAAATACAGCCACACAAGACACACAAACCCGCGAAGCCACCCTGGCTTAAAGCACCTCTACAGTTTTAAACCTTCACCCTGAAACCTCTTTTCAGGATGAAGGCCCTCTTTCGTTCATCGCCCTAACTTTCGGCTACTCGATATTTCCAGCCCCTCTTTCCCCTTGAATTTAAACACTCATACGGAACATTTGTGCTTGCCTAATTTTAGCTATAACCCTATAGTTATTTTAACTATAAGGTTATAGCTCGATAAAACCACAGCGTCGAGCCAGTTTTAAAAAGCAAGATAGCGATGGTGCTAAGACATCGCAGCCAAATAAAGTGTAAAAAGGATTCAGCATGAGCAACCAGCAAACTCACTACCGTACTTGTAATTTATGTGAAGCCATGTGTGGTTTAGAAATTAAGCATGATGGTGAAAAGATCCTTACCATTAAGGGCGATAAAAAGGACATTTTCAGTGAAGGGCATATCTGCCCCAAAGCCACAGCATTGCAAGATTTGCATGAAGACCCTGATCGTCTTCGCACTCCCATGGAGCGTACCGAAAATGGTTGGAAAGAAATCAGCTGGCCAGAAGCGCTGGATAAAGCCGCTGCTGGCATTCAAAAAGTACAAAAACAACACGGCAAGAATGCATTAGGCATTTATATTGGCAACCCTAACGCCCATAACCTAGGTGGCATATTGACCATGCATGAAGTATTGGGGGCCATGAAAACTCACAATCGATTCAGCGCTGTGTCTGTAGACCATTTGCCTCATTTAATTGTCGCACACCATTTATTTGGCCATCAGCTACGCATTGCTGTGCCAGATATAAACCATACTCAACACATGCTAATCATTGGTGCTAACCCTATAGCTTCAAATGGAAGCATCATGACGGTGGCCAATGTAAAACAAAAACTCAAAGATATTCAAAAACGTGGCGGTAAAGTGGTGGTCATTGATCCTCGCCATACCGAAACAGCAAAAGTAGCCGATCAACATCATTTTATTCGCCCAGGCAGTGATATTCTTATGTTGCTGGCCATGTTAAATGAGATTTACGCACAAGGATTTAACGTTAAAAGTCATGCGTCTGAGCTTACCCCTGAATTTGATAAAATAAAAAACCTAGCAACCCAATACACAGCAGAAAAAGTGGCACCCATTACCGGCATTAGCGCTCAAGAAATTAAAACGTTAGTGAAAGAATTTTGTGAAGCCCCCTCATCGGTTTGTTATGGACGCATGGGGGTATCGGTTCAAGAATTTGGGTTACTAAGCCAGTACTTAATCATGCTGATTAATTTAGTAACGGGCCGATTAGATACCCAGGGCGGTGTGATGTTTTCAAAACCCGCTGTAGACATCATTAAAAATTCTGGGCGAGGAAACCTAGGGCATCGTCGTAGTCGCTTAAAAGATTTGCCGAATTTTCATGGAGAGTTTCCTGTATCTGCCATGAGCGAAGAGATGCTCACCCCTGGAGACGGCCAAATTAAAGGCTTTTTTACCATGGCAGGTAACCCAGTACTCAGTACTCCCAACGGAAAAAAATTGGAAGGCGCTTTAGAGAATCTAGATTTCATGGTGTGTGTGGATTACTACTTAAACGAAACCACTCGTCATGCCAATATTATTTTACCACCCGTCTCCCCTTTAGAACGTGAACATTATGATTTGACTTATCATGGCGTGGCCGTTCATAACAGCGCAAAATATGCTCCGGCTTTATTTGAAAAACAACCTAACGCGAAACATGACTGGGAAATTTTTATTGAACTCGCCAAACGTCTAGATAAAAAACCCAAGTTGAAAACACGTATTAGCCGTTCTCTCACCTCTTGGTTTGGACCTTCCTTTTTATTAAACGCAGGCTTAAAAACCGGCAACTACAAAGGCTTATCTCTTAAAAAACTTAAAAAATCTCCCCATGGTATTGACCTTGGCCCCTTAGAACCACAACTGCCAAACGCGTTAAAAACCAAGGACAAAAAAATCCATTTGAATATAGATTTCTATCAAGCCGATTTAAAACGTGTCGCACAAAGGTTTAATTTAGAAGAAACAGCGGCTCACAACGACATTCTGTTAATTGGTCGCCGCCATTTAAGAAGCAATAATTCATGGCTTCATAACAGTAAAAGATTGGTGAAAGGAAAATCGCGCTGCACCCTAATGCTTCACCCTGATTTAGCAAGAGAGCAATCCATAGAACAAGGAGACCTTGTTAAAGTTACATCTCGTGTGGGCAGCATTGAAGTTGAAGCTGAGATAACTAATGAAATCATGCCGGGTGTTGTGAGCATTCCCCATGGCTGGGGCCACAACCGTCAAGGTACTCGACAAACGATTGCGAATGATCACGCCGGGGTCAGTGTAAATGACATTACCGATGAGCAATTCATTGATGAGTTAAGTGGTAACGCCGCCGTAAACGGCGTACCAGTAGTACTGGTTAATGCTATGCCCAAGCACATACTGCAACAAAGAATGGAAAAAGAAGATGAGCCTGAGGTGGCGATGGCATAAAGAAAATTAAGTCACTGGCGGCTTTTAAAATTTAAAGTTTGCCAGTGTTTTTATTCGCCTTTCTTTTATTCTGACGCTTTTGATGGCGCTGCTGCACTGCCGGCTAAAATCCCCCCATCAATATTTAATTCTATTCCGGTAACGTATTTGGCTTCATCGGATGCTAAATACAATGCAGCAAATGCCACGTCTTGTGGGGTTCCCATTACCCCTAATGGCACATCAGAGGCCACAGATTTAATCGCTTGCTCTCTTGCTGTACCCTCACCCAACATGGCATCCCACATGGGGGTTAAAATGGCACCAGGGTGAATCGAGTTACAACGAATAGGGTAAGATTTTTCAGCACAATATAATGCCACTGATTTAGTATGATTACGCACCGCCGCCTTACTGCTCGCATAGGCTACACAGGCTGGGATACCCACCAGACCAGATCGCGATGAAATATTCACTATGCTGGCTCCTTTGGAGTTTTTCATTAATGAAATGGCGTATTTACACCCCAATGCCACACCATCTAAATTAACTTGGTGAACACTATGCCAGCTGCTTAAGTCTAAATTTTCAGGGTCATGGGGACCTGGTGTTTCAAAAAAACCCGTCATGCCGGCATTGTTTACCACTATATCCAGTCCGGCGTATTTTTCTTTTACATAATCGCTGATAGATTTCCAATGACTTTCCTGACTTACATCTAAGTGCACGTATTCAGCCTGTGAGCCAATTAGATTGGCCACTTTCTCACCCAAATCATCATTGATGTCCGTTACGATAATTTGGGCACCTTGCTTTGCAAACTCCCTTGCGATGGCTTCACCTATGCCTTGCGCCGCGCCAGTAATTAGCGCCACTTTTCCTTTTAATCTCGACATGTGTATTCCCTGTGTTTAATGACCCTGCCAACATCTTTCCAATGCCTAGTAGCCTGTTGAAAAACGTTTATGGCGATGACCTGGCATGGCTACATACTATGAAAATGCAAAATTTATAACTATAAATGAGCACTTTGAGTCAAATTTAAACGCAGCCAGAGCAAGTGAATGAGTTTTTCAACATCCTGCTAAAATGGATATATAGATTCTGCGTACGTAGCCAGCTCTTGTAATAAATCATGTTGCTCTACCGGTGCGGTATTAGCGGCATCATTTAACGCGGTAGAAAAACTTTGATAATTTAAAGATGGACCCGATTGCGGTCCCAGTAATTTTTGTTTGCGGTATTCTTCCCAACGATCATGCTCATCCCCTTGCAGCGATTGAGGATAATTGCGAGCCTTATAGCGAAAGAACATTTCCTCTAAACGACGATCTTGAAAAGCCAGATCTAAATCCATTAAGGCTTCAGGGTGAGCACTTCGAATTTTTGCCATGGCCGCTTTATCGCTTTGACTAAAGAAGCCCCCGCTGTACAGCATGGCATCCGGATCACTGGCTTGTTCAAATTCCCGAGTCATAACCGCTTGCAGTTTTTGAGTTAAATCACTGCCATTACGAATCATATTTAAATGCTCACGCATTTTCGCCCCATCAAACCCCCAGCGTTTAGCCACATCGGCATCCACCATTTTTCCGGGCAGCACCACTGGACATTTATTAATGTGAATACTTTTAAGCGCTAAGCGCTCCACACCGGCTGGCATTTGATCCTTTGGGGTAAATAAACGCCGCTGAATTTGCTCGACACTTAAATTAAACAAATCACTAGGATCATTCATTAGATCAAAACAAATCACGGCATTTTTATTTTTGGCATCAACGGCTAAAGGCACCATCATAGCCGCACAGCCTTTCTCAACACCCAACATGCCAGAAATGTGCAGTATAGGACGTTTATTAACCGTATCTAATAACGGTGCCACCGCTTCTTTGCGACGTAAATTAAAAAGGTGCTGATAGAGCTTGGGTTGTTTGTCTTTAATTAATTTGGCCAAACCAATAGTGGCATACACATCACTTAAGGCATCGTGGGCGTTTTCATGAACAATGCCATTGGCCGCGCTGAGATTCTCAAGCTTAAAGCTAACCTTACCATCCTCGCCTTTAGGGAAATTAATGCCCTCTGGGCGTAATGCATAAGCACAGCGCATCATGTCTAAAATGTCCCAGCGGCTATTACCATTTTGGTATTCACGCTGATAAGGGTCATAAAAATTGCGATACAAGGTGTTACGGGTGACTTCATCATCAAAGCGTATGCTGTTATAGCCAGCCACACAGGTTCCAGATACTGAAAAAATACTGTGAATACGTTTAATAAACTGCGCTTCAGGCATGCCTTTTTGCTGGCATTCCTGAGGGCTAATACCAGTAATCAAACACGCGATAGGGTGAGGAAGGTAATCATCGCTCTGTCGGCAATAAAAATTCTCAGGCTCTTCGATAATATTTAAGTCTAAATCGGTACGAATGCCTGCAAACTGTGAAGGTCTATCCCATACAGGACTGGCACCAAAGGTTTCAAAGTCGTACCAAAAAATAGATTCGCTCATGTGCGCCCTTTGAAGGAAAAAATAATGCCAGATTCTAACCAATTTCCCATAACTAGGCATCTATTCAATAAATTTATGAACACCTATTGGATATTTAGATAAATCGATCACTGATGATAAGTAGAATGAGGCAGAGGTAAATCAGAAAGCAATCAAGTCAGGAGCAGGCCCCTGACTATTTATTGACCATAAATTCTATAGTTCTTCGTTATTGCCCATGTGAAAATTATAGTTTTGGTTGTCATAAAATTTAATGTCGGTCTCTTGTGGGTGATCTTTCACCTTTCTAATTTCTGACATAAAGAAATTATTCACATCTCGAGCCGATTGAACCGCTAATTCTTCCATAGGCAAGTGTCCAATGCCTTCATAGGTTAGGTATTCGCTATAGGGTAAGTCTCTGTGAAATAAGCGCATCACATCCAGCGGAATCCAACTGTCTTCCTCACCCCACATCAATAGTGTGGGCACCATGACTTCTTTTACTTTTTCACCAAGTGAATCATTGTCTGACATTTCTCTAAAGCGTCGAAAATGCCTAATATAGGATGCCCTATTTCCACGGCGTTGGGTTAAATCAAAATAGCGCTCTTTCACTTCATCTGTGGGGAAGTCACTGTCTGCATAAGCACTTTTTACGGTTTGATTAACCATGAACCTAGGCATCATATGTGGCGTGATCCAATGAATTCCCGGAAATGAGGCAAACCCCAACCAAGACGGCATGTCTTGGGCATAACCTGTAGCCCCTACCAAGGCAAGTTTATATAATTTTTGTGGATGAGCATGGGCATAATTCCAAGCGTAATAGCCCCCTAGTGAACTGCCCGCCATGAAAAAGCGTTCCAGCCCTAACTGCTGCACAAAGCCATTGATCATGGCCACCATATAATCACTGTTTAAGCTGTCAGGGTTACTATCTGGCCCTGTTAAACCAAAACCAGGTAAGTCCAAACGAATGATGCGATAACGCCCTTTAAGCTGCTTAACCCAATCGTCCCAAGTGTGAAGTGACGAAGCCACCCCGTGTAATAACACTAATGGTGGGCCCTCCCCCTCATCGCGATAATGAATGGTTAAACCATTCACATCCAGATAGCGGCTATTGGAATTTGTGTATTTTTTGCTCAATTGGTCATAAGGAACGGTTTGGGTTCCCATCGCCGTACAGCCAGAAAAGGCAATAGAAATAAGCAATATGGCTGTGGCTTGAATGAATGTGCGTATCATGATTATTGTTGTTATTTTAGTCGTTTTTATTTAGTCCACAGATTGTCTTATAAGCGCACAAAAATAGCTATAGCCCCGTAATAACTGGCACACAGGTACAGGACTTGCCAGTAACATCTTGCCACTAAGAATTAGCCAAGTAGAATACCCCCCAATATTTATTTCCATATTCATATCCATCACAACGGATTAGGCAGTTAGCACATGGCAGCGTTTCTAAAAAACCTTTTTACCCCTAAGTGGCAGCACTCCGATGCAAAAGTGCGCTTAGCCGCTATTGATGCACAAAGCGATCACCAGGTTTTGAAAACACTGGCCAGTCAAGACAACGACCTCTCTGTTCGCCTTAAAGCCCTTAGCTTTCTAAAAACCAGCAGCGACCTAATTGATTTGGTAAATGATAAAGATGCTCAGGTAAAGAAAACAGCCATCAAACAGTACTTACAGCTAACACTGGGCAGTGACAATGTCACAGAGCAAAAAGAAAAAATTGCTCAACTAAGTGATAGCCAGCTATTAATGGATATAGCTACATTGGCCGATGATAAAGATTTGGCCCAAGCAGCCATTGCCAAAGTGACTGACCAGCAGCAATTGTTGAATTATATTTCACAGACCCCCAGTGCCAAAGCCAGGCAACTGGCCATTGAGAACATATTCGATGAAGACAAGCTAAAAGCCATCGAGCAGCAGTTTAAAGGTAAAGATAAAACGCTTACTCGTATTGCTAAAAATAAGTTAGCCGAATTCTCAAAAGCCGAGCAACAAAAACAACAAGATCTAGCACACACCCTTAGCTTATTACAGCAAGCTACCACACTGGCCAGCGCCAGTTTTAAACCGACCTACTTAGCTGAACTGTCTCATTTAAAGCAAACCTGGTCACAAGCCAATAAAAGTGCCGAGCAAGAGGGAGAGTTTAATGAGGCCATTAAACTGTGTGATGAAATACTGACACAAAATCAAGCACAACAAGCGGCGCTTGTTTTACAGCAGCAAAATACTCAACAAGCTCAGCAACAGCAAAAAGAATCCATAGATCAACTTCAAGAAATTTTTGAACAATGTAAATCTGGTGCCATTCCTGAAGAAACCCATCTACTAGATCTTGTAACGAGCATTCAAGAAAAGTGGGTTCAAGCTGAAACACTACACAAAGCCAATGGCAACGTTCAAAAAGAGTTTAACGAGTTATTAAAGCCATTAGCGCAACTGCACAACAGCTTATTATCTGTTAAAAGTTCACAAGAAAAATCTGCGGAATTAGCAGAAGATTACCAACAGCTTTTAAAACAACAAAAAAACCTGCAATCAATCATAAAAGGTATTAATTGGCCCACTTCTTTTCCAGAAGGAAAAGAAGTGCACCAATTGCAAAGTACCCTTAAGCAGATTAAAGAAGCTATTGACGCTCATAGAAAAAATGAGAAGCAAACCATTGCCGTCATCAAAAGTACGTTACAAGCTCTTGAGAAAAATATAAATGAAGGACATGTGAAAAGCGCCAAGCAACAGCAGTCAAAGGCTCGCAAGCTTTTAAAGCAAATCCCCACGCAAAACGATAAAAGCCTTAGCCATAAGTTCAGCTCGTTAACCGAGCAGTTAGATGAACTTAAAGATTGGCAAGGTTTTGCCACCGCCCCCAAAATGGAGCAGCTGTGCAGTGAAATGGAAGCACTTATCAACGCCCAAATAGATGCCACCCAACTTGCACATAAAATTCATGATCTTCAAGAGCAATGGAAATCGTTAGGTGGTCTACCTGATAAGCAACAGCACCAAGCTCTTTGGGTTCGCTTTAAAACAGCAGCCGATACCGCTTACGAGCCCTGCAAGCAGTATTACCAAGATTTAACGCGTATTAAGCAGCATAACAAAGAGCAAAAAGAAGAAATTTGCCAGCAATTGGAAGCATTTTACGAGCAAAATGATTGGCAGAATGCAGACTGGAAAGCCATACAAGGTTTAATGAACCAAGTAAGCCTTGAATATAAAAAGTACAGCCCTGTGGAAAATAGTGCGCACAAAGCATTGCAGGCTCGCTTCCATCAAGCCAATAAACTTATTCAAGATAAAATCAGTGATTTTTATCAAGACAATGCCGACCAAAAGCAATTAAAGATAAATAAAGCCAAGGAATTGTTTGAGCAAGAAGACTTAAACGCAGCTATTGAATCCTGTAAAGCTTTACAACAAGAATGGAAAACCATTGGTTCTGCAGGGCGTCAAGAGCACTCCTTATGGAAAACATTCCGCGAACAGTGCGATGCGTTATTTAATCGCCGGGCCGAGCAAAATGAAGCCTATAAGCAACAAGTGACCCAAGAAAAAAGTAAAGCACAATGTTTATTGGAAGAAGCCAATGGGTTAATTGAAAAAGGCGATCACGAAAGTCTAAATACCTTAAAGACGTTAAAAATCTCGTTATCTGAATTGGAATTACCCCAAGGATTTCTTGAACAAAAAGTTCAACAATTTATAAAAATTGAAGAAACCATCAAACTCAATCAACAAAAATCAGCGCAACAAGCCAAGCAGCAGCTTTGGCTTACCGCCATTGATTTAAGCGAAAAACTGGCTCAATGGGAGCTTAACCCTGAGCAAGATAAAGAAGCATTAGAAGCTCAAATACAACAGGCCAAATTGCCTAAAGGGGTAATGGATGTTTTCAACAAACGCATTAACGACACTCAAGCTTTTGATGATGAGGATTATTTAAACCTATGCTTAGAGCTTGAAATCAGTTTAGACGTGGATAGCCCAGCAGCAGACCAAGCTGCCCGTATGGCTCTTCAAGTTAAACGCCTTCAGCAAAACATGGGGAAAAAGCTGCCTGATGCTCAGCAGCAATTACAAAACATTAAGATGAATTGGTTTGCATTACGAGCCACTACCAAGCAATACAGCCAATATAGCACTCGCTTCACAAGCACCCTTAACCAAGTAAAATAGTGCTAAATAAGCATGTGCCCCGGCTGCAGAGGCTCCTCTAGCCGGGCTAAATTTATAAATTGGTTAATAAATTCAATTAGTTACATTAAAGGTTTGACGCAGAGTGACCACCTGCGTAGTATGCAGCGCATCAGTCGCGGGATGGAGCAGTCTGGTAGCTCGTCGGGCTCATAACCCGAAGGTCGTTGG
>OJBM01000112.1_pt1 | contig 41721 bp, 35 predicted proteins | sample 1591061 | NCBI WGS metagenome assembly OJBM01 (sample SAMN05416872, study PRJEB24817) | seawater metagenome | isolation source: Sea water | place: Canada:Atlantic | collected 2013-11
GAATACAAGGCATGATTTGTAATTAATGGTCATTCCCTGATTATAAATCATAACGCGGTAGTCGTTTTCTATCCAAGCTCCCTTCGGGCAAGGCGATAAGCGACCAACTACGTCGTTATAAAATATTGGTTAAGAGAACTTAACGACACATCTTATGCCTACCATTTGGCACGCTTCTCGACTTGCTGAAATCATGTACTTTCATTGGCAACGGGTATAATATGCCTCAAATCACTGTCTATTAAGGTTTCTTCCATTGTTTAATTCTCTGACTACTTTTGATTTTTTCCCAAGTCTTCCACTAGGTGTTACCAAACTAGACGGCACTGACAATCGCCAGTTTTTACAAGGCCAACTCACGTGTGAATTAGATTCACTCACCACCAGCCACAGTCAACTTGGCGCGCATTGTGATGCCAAGGGAAAAATGATGGCGAGCCTGCGCTTAATTGACAGCGGTAATGAAGTACTCGCTCTACAAGCCGCTGAAAATACCGCTATTCATTTGCCTATGCTGACCAAATACGCTGTTTTCTCAAAAGTCACTATCACCGATAGCACTGACGAGTTCATATGCAGTGGCTTACTAGGTCAAAACGCCCAGCAATGGTTAGCAGACAATTACGGCGCTGCACTTAATGCTGAAAATGACGCCGTGAATACTGACATTGGCACGGTCGTTAAACTTGATGAAATTAATGGACCGCGCTTTCTTGTGGTATCGAATAAAAAACAGCATACGGCATTAACTCAAGTGATAAGCAATGCACAGGCACAATCGCAATCAACATCGTTGTGGCAAGCATTAGATTGCGCCAGTGGTGCTCCACAAGTTACACCAGTAACTCAAGCTGAATTTGTACCGCAAATGCTTAATTTACAAATGATTGACGCGATTAACTTCAAAAAAGGTTGTTATATTGGCCAAGAAACCGTCGCTCGCATGCACTTTAGAGGGCTAAATAAGCGAGGGATGTTCATTTTGCAGTCTTCATCACATATTGATTGCAACGTCGGTGATAATGTTGAAAAACAACTCGGCGAAAACTGGCGTAACGCGGGAATTGTTGTCAGCGTTGCTCATGTTAATGAGCAAACTATTGCTTGTGCAGTATTACCGACAGATTTTGAACTATCAGAATCAGTTAGAGTAAAAAACAATGTCCAAGGAATCTTCACGGTGACAAAGCCAGCCTATTTTGTCGATTAAGCTAATTTACGGATAGATTTACTTTCTGCCTACAAAATAAATAAAAATAATATGGCTCATTTTACTAAATTATCGAGCGAGCAATTAACTGATTGCATCGCTCATTTGTCGACCCCGCTGCAACAGCAATTGAAATCGATAGTGTGTCGTGTTGATTTCAAAGCATGTTTCACCAGCGAACAAGTGCAAACGTTATTAGCGCATTACTCTGCTTCAGATAAAGCGAATAAACAGCAGCTTTGTCGTGATCTTATTCCACTGGCCCAAAGTTATAGTTTGGCACCCATCTCATCTTTTTATGTCGGTGCCGTAGCGATGGGAGAGTCAGGAAAAATTTACTTTGGCGCAAACATGGAGTTTAAAGGGCTCACACTCGCTCAAACCGTTCATGCTGAGCAATCGGTTATTACTAATGCATGGCGCCATCAAGAAACCAAACTTGTTATGCTGGCTGTGAGTGCTCCGCCATGTGGGCATTGTCGTCAATTTATTAACGAATTGAATGGCGCTGGTGATATCGATGTTTTAATCACTAAGCAGCCATCGACTCGCTTTGCTGATATTCTCCCAATGGCCTTTGGCCCGAGCGACCTAGGTATATCAGCTCGCCTAATGGTGTCGCCAGATAATCAGCTAACGCTGAAATCAGACTCAGTATTGGCTCAACATGCATTATCAGCTGCAACAAGCAGTTACAGTCCATTTAGTCTTAGCCCAAGCGGTATCGCGCTACAAACACCTAATGGGCTATATCTTGGTCGTTATGCTGAAAACTGCGCCTACAACCCAAGTTTATCTCCCCTACAAGGTGCTCTTATTTCTCTACACCTCAGCGGTGACAGTATTAGTGATATTTCAAGCGCAGTACTGGTAGAGCATAAAGAAAGCAAGGTATCACAAGAAAAAACGAGTAAGCAGCTACTTAGCTTGATCAGCGATGTCACGCTAGAGACCTTACATTGTAGTGTGAAGTAAACACGTTAAGTGTTATCAAATGTTGATTGCTTATTCCCCCTTGTGCAATCAACGCTTGACTCGCTACAATAAGTTCATTATTCGATTAGTGCCGTCATCATGAACTTGCCAATAATCTGTATCTTATTATCTGCTTTTGCTTTTCCTGGTGCCGCGCATTTTTACCTTAAAAAAATAAAAGTAGGAGCCTTATTACTAAGCTGTTTTTGCATCCCTTTCTATTTTGTTCTTGGCTTTGCAATAGACCAAATATTCTTGGTTTATCGCGCCTTGCTTACATTTAAAGTAGAACCTTCATTAAGCGCAATGTTTTGGTATATGTTTGAAAATTTTACTGATGAAAGTGAAATTCCATTTATTAAGTCCGCGGCATACTACTCGCTTGCATTTTGGCTTATTGGCATCGCAGACAGTCTAAGACTGGCATTAAAAGAGAATAAATTGCACTAGATAGGTTTGTAATTGTCGAAAATTTAGGTACATTGAATCCCAGAGCGCACTATTTTCTTCCCCCGGCAACAAACGCTGTCATTTTTAAAAGCACAGTGATAATGAGTTAGCCATTTAGAGCGATAAGTAACAATTCATCATAAGGATCGTGGCATGCAATTAGCACAACTCAATATCGCGCAAGCAAAATATGACTTAGACGCACCGCAAATCAAAGACTTTGTTGATAATTTAGATATCGTCAATACGACTGCAGAAAATAACCCAGGATTTGTATGGCGCCTTAAAGATGATTCTGGCAGCGCCACTAATATTCAAGCTTTTGATGATCCAAACATGCTCGTTAATATGTCTATTTGGCGAGATGTCGACAGCTTAAAAGATTTCATGTTCCGCACACATCATAAAGACTTTATGCGTCGTAAAGGTGAATGGTTTCATAAGTTGGAGCAGGCAAACTATGTTATGTGGTGGATTGACGACAATCATATTCCTACCATCGAAGAAGCATTAAATCGGCTTGAGCATCTTAGAGAACACGGTGAAAGTGCTTACGCATTCTCTTTTAAGAAAGTCTTTAACAAGCTTATTTAATCAATTAAATAGACGTCTGGTTGGTTAAATAACTGCTGTATTTTTTCAAAGAAGCGCCCTACATATAATCCATCCATTACGCCGTGATGAACTTCGACCGATAACGGCATCATTAGACCTTGCGTTGTTCGAGTCGCTTTGCCATAAACTATTTTAGGAATACTATCGATTACTGCCGTATTGCGGGCATTGGTAAAACTCGAAAAACTCACCCACGGGATCACGGACATGTGAACTTCATTTTGCGCTTTTTCGCCGCCAACAAACTGGCTGGCAATAAAAGGATTAGCTTTAGCAGTTTCTTGGGCGATGCGTGCTTTTTCATCAAAATCACTAAATGAATGTGCATACGGAAATCCACAAAAGCGCATCGTTTCATCATCAGCTAAGATGGCGCAACTCACTTTAATTTTCTCATAAAGACGTACTTCATTGTCAACAATACGCAGCTTGAATGGCGCTAACTCGTTAATTGCTATCTGTGTTAAATACAGGTAGGCATGAAAAAAGCTCAGTTGCTTATCCTTACAATAGGCAAGCAAGTAACTGGCGTCAATATCGGCAATGATATTAAACCAAGGATGAGTGGCTAATTGATAAAATTTGAAATGCTCTGCACGCGGCCAGCTAGCCAGATCGATAGTTTGATAATTAGACATAACAACTCAGTTATAAATATTTAGATAAATTATTGGCCAACATTCTAATCAGCCTTTGACGCGCTTCCTTGGCAGCCCACGCAATATGCGGTGTTATAATTAGGTTATCACCTTGAAAATTCAGCAATGGATGATTTGACGGCGGCGGCTCTTGTGATAGCACATCAAGTGCTGCCCCAGCGATAGATTTATGCGTCAGTGCATTTAATAGTGCTTGCTCGTCAATCAAAGGGCCGCGAGCGGTATTTAATAGCAAGGCGCTAGGTTTCATCAGGGCTAATGCATCTTCGTCAATGATATGCTGATTATCCGCCGTTAAGGGGCAATGCAAAGTCACGATATCACTTTGCTTAAGTAGCGTCTCAAAACGCACTCGCCCTTTTCTAATAACATCATTATTTGGGCGTTCTGCAATCATGACAGACATTCCAAATGCGCGAGCGATTTTAGCCACCGCTTGTCCAAGTCCCCCATAACCAATAATACCTAAGATTTTATCTTGTAATTCATAGGTCGTGAAATCCAAACAACTAAAGAATGCACTGTTAGGCCAGTCATTGTTATCAATATACGCTTGATACGAACGCGCTCTACCAATTAACTGTAACAACAACGTAAAGGTATGTTGAGCAACTGCCTGATCGCCATATCCCTTCACATTCACCACATTTATGCCAAGCTTTTTAGCACACACCAAGTCAATGTTATTCATTCCCGTCGCAGCGATCCCAATCACTTTCAGCTGCGGTAACGCCGTTAATAGCTGCTCTGTGAGCACCACTTTATTGGTAATGATAAACTGCGCGTCATAACAACGCTCTACAATTTGTTCAGGGCTAGTGGTTTTAAAACTATGCCAGCTATCAAACAAATCAGATAGCGGTGCCAAATCAATATCTTGGCCAAGAGTGATTTGATCAAGTAAAACGCCTTTATTCATAACTAATTAATGTGAACTTGCGAAAATGTTGTTAGTCTACCGTTTAGATAAAGACAACACTAGCGCTCATGAATAAACCTTTAGCAACTAATACGTCAAAAGAGAAACAACATTGGTCACAATGCCCCAAATGTCGGATGATTAGAGGGATTGTGCTGTGGGCGATTATTTCAGGTAGCATTTATTTGTATGTTTATTGATAATAATTTGCAATTAGTAGTGTTAAAACAATGTACTTTTCAAATAGTACTATATAATGCAATTTTTACGCTTGACCATAATGACTTAGGCCTTTGAAACTCGACGTTAAAAACTATGTGGATTGACATTTCATCATTTGGCGCAGCCGTTAGCTACGGCGTATGCCTTACCCTAGTATTACGCAGCTTATTTGCTCATGCCCCACTCAACGAAAAGTTAGTGTTTGGCTTTGCAATTATTGGTATTGGTTTTCATAGTGTTTCATTAGGGAACGTTGTGCTAGGCAGCGATGGCACTAACATGAGTTTGTTGGTGGTTGCATCAATTGTCAGTTGGCTGATTGCCGCATTACTAACGATTGCAATCCCCAAGTTTGCCATAGTCACTTTACTTCCCGTTGTATTTGGGTTTGCATTATTAGCTGTGCTTGGTGTCTGGTTGGTTCCATCAAGTTTTATTACACATTTTGAAACGCGTCCTGGTTTATTACTACACATTACCATTGCTCTAAATGCTTACAGTACTTTAGTCATTGCCGCATTTTACGCGATTCAATTGCACTTAATAGACTCTCGATTAAAGAGCAAAAAGCTCAACATTGCCAGTACTCCTCTGCCACCACTTATGACTGTTGAAAAGCAGCTTTATCAGTTAGTGATGACAGGGTTTGTATTACTGACTCTTTCTTTAGCTAGCGGCTTTTTCTTCCTAGAAAACATGCTAGCTCAAGGACAAGCCCATAAAACTGTTTTATCACTCATTGCTTGGGCATGTTACGCCTACTTATTGTGGCAACATCACCAACAGGGCGTGAAGATAAAAACATCAGTTCATGTCACTATCATTGGCGCAGGTCTGTTAACACTGGCTTATTTTGGCAGCCGCTTTATCAGCGAAATGCTGCTAGCCTAGCCTAACTTTGACTATTGCCCTCTTGACCCTAAGCTGTTATCACCGTATAACGAGCTATTAATTATTTAAAGGAACTCCATACTTGGACAGCATATCTACCCTAACGCTCTTTGGGATCCTGTTCGGACTTATCTTATTGTCCGCTTATTTCTCAAGCTCAGAGACAGGGATGATGTCGATTAATCGTTATCGATTACGCCATCAAGTCAAGAATAAGAATAAAGCAGCTAAGCGAGTCGACAAACTTTTACAGCGTCCAGACCGCTTAATTGGCCTTATCTTAATTGGTAATAATCTTGTTAATATTCTCGCATCATCCATTGCCACTGTGATTGGTATTCGTTTATTTGGCGATGTTGGTATTGCTATTGCCACAGGTGCATTAACACTCGTTATTCTAATATTTGCAGAAGTCACCCCCAAGACGATTGCCGCTTTGCATCCTGAACGAGTAGCCTTTCCGAGTTCGTTAATTCTATTACCATTGCTAAAAATACTTTACCCGTTCGTATGGCTTGTAAATATCATTACTAATGGCCTACTACGATTACTTGGCGTGAATTCTAATGCACAGGGTGGTGATCAACTTAGCAGCGATGAGCTACGATCTATTGTGAGTGAAACCTCAGGTATGATCCCGGAAAAGCACCAACAAATGCTAACCAGTATTCTCGACCTTGAAAAAGTCACCGTTGAAGACATTATGATCCCGCGAAGTGAAATTGGCAGCATTGATATTAACGATGAATGGAAAAACATCCAGCGCCAATTAAGTCATTTACAACACACACGCATCTTGCTGTATAGAGACAAAATTGATGACGCGGTTGGTTTTATTCATGCCCGTGATTTAATGCATTTACAGTCAAAAGATCAGTTTGATAAATCAAACCTGATCCGTGCAGTACGCGAACTGTACTTCATTCACGAAGCGACTACCCTGAATGTTCAGTTATTGAAGTTCCAAGAAAATAAAGAACGTATTGGTCTAGTTGTAGACGAATATGGTGATATTCAAGGCTTAGTAACGCTTGAAGATATCTTAGAAGAGATTGTCGGTGAGTTTACTACCAATGTTTCACCTACGGTGAGTGAAGAAATTCAACTGCAAGAAGACGGTAGTTACCTTGTAGAAGGCTCAATGAATATTCGTGAAATGAACCGAGAAATGAATTGGAACTTTCCAACCGACGGCCCCAAGACCATTAATGGTTTACTACTTGAGTATTTCCAAGACATTCCAGACGAAGGCCTTAGCATTCGCCTTGCTGGATATCCTGTGGAAATCATCAATGTTGAAAATAACATGGTTCAAAGCATTCGCATCATTGCAGAGCTATACACACCAGAAACAAATGAAGAAGAAGTTGAAGAATAAGGCTTCTTCTTACTAAAAATAACAAGGATGTACCCTATGAAGATTCTAATTAGCACTATTGTTGCTATGTTTTTCGCGTGTAACGCGTGGGCTATTTCGATCAGTGATTTTAGTGACCACAACAAATACCGTAGCGTAAAAATTTCTCCGTCTGGAAAATATTTAGCGATATCAAGATTTCAAGATGGTGAAACTGATTTGGTGATCGTTGATACCAAAACAATGAAAGCGGTTAATCAACTTTATTTTAGACGTAAAGAAGAAATTGGGACCTTATATTGGGTTAACGATGAGCGTCTCGTTTTCAAGATTTTCGTGAAACACCCTTCTCAAGAAAACCCAGTTTATTATGGCGAGCTCTTTTCAGTTAATGTGGATAATACAAAACCAAAAATGATCTTTGGTTCGCGTATTATATTAACCAAACCTAAAACATCACGTGAACGCAAGATCTACGAAAACCACATTGCAATGCGTTCTTCATGGGCAAATATTGTTAATTTATTACCCAATGATGAAAAGCATATTTTAATCTCTGCAAAATCTTATAAGCGTTCGTCACCTGCTCGGTTATACAAATTAAATGTTTACACAGCGGCTATTTCTCCCGTAACAGAAGAGCCAATTGCCAATTCGAATATATTTTCTGATCGAGACGGTAATTTAAAACTGGCCATTGGATATAACAGCAAAGATCAAAAAGAAGTGTATCACTACAACAGCACGAATAATGAATGGACACAATCAACAAATTTAGAGCATGCCGGCGACTTTTACCCATTAATATTTAATGACAAAACAAATCAATTAACTTATTTAGATAATATTGATCACGATAAAACAAGCCTTTATCGTGCCGATATGACCACTGGGAAACGTCAACTCATTTACACCAACCCCAAATATGATATTGATTGGGTATCAATAGATGATGAAAGTACTAATTTATTTGGTTTAAAGGTACTGGAACAATATCCACAATATTACTTCCCCGATCTCAATCAGCCATTGCAGCGATTATATAAGCAATTAACTGAAAGTTTCCCAGGTCGAAATGTAAGTATTGATAGTAATACGAGAGACATGAATCAATTTGTTGTACGTGTATCTAGTGATCGCGAAGCAGTGGCATGGTACTTGTTCAATAAAGAAAAAAACGATGCAAAATTCATTGCTTCATCAACTAAACAACTACCTGCGCAACAAATGCAGTCGATGATGGCATTTGAGTTTAAAGCAAGAGATCAACAGAATATAAATGGCTACCTCACTCTACCTCCTGTTGCCGATAAAAAAAATCTACCCGCAGTAGTTCTAGTCCATGGCGGACCTTTTGGTGTTCAAGATAAATGGGCATTTAATAAAGAAGTCCAACTACTCGCTGCACATGGCTACGCCGTTGTGCAAATTAATTATCGCGGCTCTGGTGGTTATGGAACTAAGTTCCTGACATCAGGTTATCAACATTGGGGCGACAGTATTCAGCACGATATCATTGATGGAACGCGCTTTTTAATTGAGCACAATATTATCGACAAGGAGCGCCTATGTATCATGGGAGCCTCATTTGGCGGCTATTCAGCTGTTCGGGCACCGATGATGAGCAAGGATCTCTTTAAGTGCGCTATCGCAAGCTCTGGTGTATACGACTTAATCTCATTTACGAAGGATAGTGATATTGAAAAGCAGTTGTGGGGAAAATCGTTTTTAGAGCGAACGGTAGGATTGGATCAATATCAACTACAAGGCTACTCACCTCAATATACCATTGAAAACCTGAAAATTCCTTTATTGCTAACTCACGGAGAGCTAGACGAACGCGCCCCCTATTCACAAGCAAAGGCTTTTTATAAAGCATTAAAGAAAGCCGATAAGAAAGTGACTTGGGTAACCTATGATGAAGAAGGCCATGGTATTTACAACCAAGAAAACCGACTCGATTACTACCAAAAAGTGATAGATTTTCTACAAAAATACAATCCAATTTAGCAATAAACAACGCTGTTCGTTTATTCATATTCGAACAGCGTTGTTGCAGAACCGAACAAACCACTTAAAGAAATCATCCTCACCAAAATTAAATCATTGAATTTAAACAAATTTTAATATTGGCACACAACTTTCAATGTAACGTTATTTACAATCAACTAAATAGCGGCTTATGGATATTCAATTACAAGCATCATCACCAGCAAAGCGCAATTCATTAATTGCCATCACGTGCATAGGCACCCTTCTCATTCTTTATTTCACCTTAAAGCCATCACGTCCAAGCTTTGATATAAGTGAATTAACTTTCTCGACAGCCCAACAAGGGCCTTTAGATATTTACGTTAATAGCTTTGGTGAATTTATATCTCATGAAGAACGATTACTCACAGCGCCAGCACGCGGCAAGGTAGCTGAGATCTTACATCGTCCTGGCGCAATAGTGAGTCCTGAAACCATCATAGTGCGTTTGATTAATCCACAACTAGCGCAAGATGTTAATCAAGCGACTGGAGCGTTAAGTCAAACGAAAGCGCAGCTGGCAGCATTTAAGTTCGAACAAGAAAGTGCACGTTTAAACCACCTAGGTACCATTGAAGAACTTAAGGCGACGCTCGAACAAGCGCAGTTAGAATTATCAGTTAATAAACAATTGCTTTCATTCGGTACTGTCTCAAAGATCAAACTACAACGCGCAAAATTAGCCGTAAAACAAAGTCAGAGTAGCTTGGAGTTTGAGCAAAAGAAATATCAGCAATTCATCGAAATGCAGGGCCACCAGCTTACCCAAAAACGTATTGAAGTAGAGCAACAGCAGCGCAAACTTAACGTACTAAATGACCAACTCGACAACATGAATATCCGTGCAGGTCTCAATGGTACTCTACAAAACCTTGATATTGCCCTAGGTGAAAGTGTGAACTTAGGTCAATCGATTGCAAAGGTTGGTAGTTTAGACAAACTCATTGCTCGTATACGACTCCCCCAACGCCAAGCAGACCAAATAGACTTGGGTGCCAAAGTTATCATTGATACACAAAAAGGAAAAATAGCGGCTCACATTACTCGTATTGAAAGCGTTGTCACCGATGGCTCAGTACTCGCAGAAGCCTCACTTGACGGTGCACTTACTGCCAATGCTCGCCCCTCTCTTGCTATTAGCGCAAAAGTCTTTGTAGAACACGAATCAGACGCGATTCATATCAAGCAAAGTGCAGGATTTAGACCCAGCACTAAACAAACTCTATATGTGCTTACCAACAATCAGCTTGAACAGCGCAAAGTAACCTTTGGACATCTTACTAAAAATCAACTTATCATTGACGACGGCTTGCAAGCTGGCGAGATAATCGTCGCTAATGACATGCGTGATTTTCACCATTTTTCGACACTTGAATTAGTGCAATAACTCATTAAGGAATTTGACTATGACGCAGAAATTACTCGTTAGCGTAACCGACATTACAAAAAACTATCGCAATAAACAAATTGAAACCAAAGCACTCAAAGGCGTTTCTCTGAGTATTTATGAAGGTGAATTTGTCGCAATCACCGGCCCATCGGGCTGTGGTAAATCAACATTACTGTCCATTATGGGATTAATGGATACAGCCTCATCAGGTCAGTATACCATCAGCGACATTGATACGAGTCACCTAAAAATCGACCAGCGCACAATGATCCGCAATAAACACATTGGGTTTGTTTTTCAATCATTTAACCTTATTGATGACATGAGCGTCTTTGACAATGTTGCACTTATTTTGGAGCACAGAAAAACGCCGAAGGCTGAAATCAAAGAGCGCGTCGAACACGTTTTAACTCAGGTTGATATGCTGGCGCGTCAGCATTATCAGCCGAACCAACTTTCTGGTGGTCAACAACAACGAATTGCAATAGCACGCGCATTAGTTGGCAATCCAGATCTCATCTTAGTCGATGAGCCAACAGGTAACCTTGATACTGTTAATGGTGACAAGGTAATGGCACTGCTCGAAAAGCTAAACCATGATGGCGCGACCATAGTGATGGTAACTCACGACAGTCGTTATGTTCGATGCGCGAATAGACAAATTCAATTATTGGATGGAGAAATCATTACCGAAAAGCAATTGGAGGTAGTGGCATGAGTTTAGCCCTCAAATCCCTCGGTCGTGGTACAAAACGCATCATATCTGTGCCACGTTTAAGTTTGTCATTGATAATTGCGCTTGGCTCAACTCTTGGCGCTGTGCTCTGTGTGACAGCAATAGTATCTGCACTCATTGTTAAGCCACTACCAGGTGTGAGTAACGCGGCCTCATTAAGCGCTCTGAAACTCAACGTTACTTTTGGAGGCTCATTTAAACTAGATTTTATTACAGCACATGCGCTTAATCACGCCAGTGAGCACTTCAAAGATATCGGCCTTTGGACCTCAGTTGAAGCGACTCGAAGCAGTATTGATGTAGAGACCATTAATCATCCAGTTACCTTATTTAATGCCGGCAGTAACGCGACTGATGTTCTAGGCACGCGGCTAATCTTGGGTGATTTTGTTACAAACGAAAAAACACAATCTCACGCATGGATATCAAGCTCATTATGGCAAAGCGCGTATTCCGGCCTAACGACGGTACTGGGTAAAACAATGACCATTAACGGACAACAGTACATCATCGCTGGCGTGCTGGAAGATACCTTAGCAATAACCAGTAACGACCCCATATTACCAAATCAAGTATGGCGCTATAGCGATTTTAGTAAAGCGCTTGGCATGACAAAGACCGATAACATAGGCAACAATTCCCTCAAAAATATCTTTATCAAACCTCATAACGACAATATTTCAATGCCGACTGATGATGAAATTTTGCAGTGGTATAACTTGTATGTTGATACGCAAATCACCGTACCTGGGATACAAGATTTTGTACGAAGCATGCCAATGGAAAGTTCAATGACTGATTATCGAGCAAGCTTTTTAGACACCAGTTATAACCTTGCCATCGGCTTGTCAATCACTGCACTTGGTTTATTGTTAATGGCCAGCCTCAATCTAGTAAACCTCTTTTTAAGTCACTATCAAAGCCGTAGTAAAGAGTTCGCCGTTCAACTTAGCATGGGAGCCACGCCTTTAAAGTTACGAGGGTTAATGATCTTAGAAAACTTACCCAGCTTTGCGTTAGCGGGTATTTTTGGTGCATTGCTAGGCGCATGGCTCATTAAAGCACTGCCACTACTTTCAAACAATGAAATGCCTATGCTCAGCGCTATTAGTATCGATAAATTAACCTTAATCGTTGGTGCAATCATTGTTTTGAGCTTATCAATTGTTTTCGGACTGCTATCAATTACTAATATCAACAAACATAACTTGCAAAGTAATCTCAACAGCAGTGGTAAAGGCACAGCCGCGCAATCAAGTAGTAGCATCAGCCGGGCCTTAATGATTTTGCAAATATCTATTGCGTCAGTCTTAATGACGGGCTCTGTTATGCTTGCTAAAAACACCTACGATGAAGTCAATCAAAACCTTGGCTTTAGCCTCGACCTAGCGCAACAAATATCATTTAACATCAAAGACGAACAGTGGATAGAACAACTTAAAATATCAAATCAAGCAGATGCTCTAAATAATGAATATCAAGATTTCATCAAGCAATTGGGAAAGGATGTTACCGCGAAGATCCCTGACAGCGAAGTCGCTCTTGTCAATGATGGCGGGCTTTTAAGTGGCAGCATTAGCTTGCGTTCTAACTCTTCAACTGAAAATCCAGAGCAAATGTTGACCTATCAAGTTTATCACTATGATGCAGGCTATTTTGACGCGTTAGATATACCTGTTTTAGCGGGCACACCTCTAACAGCACAGGAAATAGCTGAAAAGTCTAACAAGGTCATCATCGATGAACGATTCGCAAGGGAGTTATTTCCAGAGATAGATTATCAAAAGATCATTGGACAACAATTACCCACGGACGAAGAAAAAATTGTAGGCGCTATTGTTGCAGAAACAGGGTTTGAAAAAACGCGTATCGGACCATCGATTTATACCCCCCACCACTCAGTGTCACGACGAATAACTTATACTTTGATTTTGCCTTTGGGTGTAAAGTTATCGAGCGATGAGCTCAAAGTTTACTTTGAAAAGCAATATCCACAACTTGAGTTAGTCGAGGCTAAATCACTCAAGGATATTTGGTTAGAGATGACAGTATCAGATAGGTTAACCCTCTATGTACTTATTGCTATTACATTGTTAACCATCATTTTGGCGGCTATAGGTATTTCAGGACTGACGTTGATGACCACTCATCAAAAGAAATATGAGTTAGCCATTCGCATGGCAACGGGTGCACGTCAGTCATCCTTAATGCGTTTTGTTATAAAAGACACGATGTGGATTCTCATTATTGGGCTCTTAATAGGGTTTACGTTATCGGTCTCTGGTTACGATTGGCTCAAAGAAAATATTAGTTTATTGCCAGAATTCAACTGGTTAACTTTGGGAAGTTTGGATATTGGATTGGTCATTGTTGTGCTACTATCGGTGATATTTCCTACTTGGCGCGTCATTAAACAAGATCCATTAAACGCGCTCCGACAAGAGTAACGCTTAAAATGAGTCAAACGCTGTTAATTTGTGATGATGACGCCGATATCAGATTGGCGTTATCATTATTACTCGCTGACCAAGGGTATAACATCATTGAAGCTGACAGTCCCAAAACGGTTGTAACTAATGCTCAGCGTAATCAACCTGATGTTATATTGCTCGATATGAACTTTTCCCGTGATACAACAAGCGGTCAAGAAGGACTATGGTTAATTGAGCAACTTAAACCTTTGTCCATTCCCATCATTCTAATGACAGCATGGGGCTCTATAGAATTAGCAGTAAAAGGTCTTAATTTAGGAGCTAATGATTTTATTGAAAAACCTTGGAATAAAGATCGTTTACTCAAGAGCATTCAACAACAGGTTAAATTACAACAATTAACCACAGAAAATCAGACTCTGAAACAATTGCTAACCCCCTCAACACAATCTCTAACGTGGTCAGCATTGTCACCTAGCATGAAACATGTTGAAGAATTAATACGTCAGATCGCGCCAACCGACGCTAACTTGTTAATTTTAGGAGAAAATGGAACCGGAAAGTCCCTTTTGGCACAGCGAGTCCATCAACTTTCAGCAAGAGCCGAGCAGCCATTAGTACAAGTTAATATGGCCGCCATCCCACACAACTTATTTGAAAGCGAATTATTTGGCCACCAAAAAGGGGCTTTTACCGATGCTAAATCTGCTCGTATCGGGCGCTTTCAGCTTAGCGAAAACTCGACATTATTTTTGGATGAGATAGGTACATTGCCACTCGCACTGCAACCTAAACTATTACGAGTATTAGAAACAGGGCAATATGAAATTGTTGGTTCCAGTACCACTCAACAAAGTAATGCGAGAATAATCAGCGCAACCAACGCTGACCTTTCATCATTGGTTTCTGCCGGCGAGTTTCGCCAAGATCTGCTGTATCGGCTAAATACCTTTGTGATAAAGTTACCGCCATTACGAGAGCGCCAACAAGATATTGAGCCCCTCACTCAAGTATTTATTAAACAGCTTTGTGATAAATACAACAAACCGCTTTGCGTGCTATCAACATCGGCACTGGCTAAATTAATAACTCATCAATGGCCTGGTAATATACGAGAGTTACAACACGTTATAGAACGAGCCGTTCTACTGTGTAATAAGCAAGAAATTGATGACAGCCTTATTTTGATTGACCATACAGAGCAACCGTCGCCTCGCCTTTTGTCAGATAATGACTTACACCTTGAACAACACGAAAAGCGCTTAATCAATCGCGCAATTGAAGTATCTAACGGACATATTACTGGCGCAGCAAAGTTGCTAGGTATTTCGAGAAACTCTCTTTATCGCCGCTTAGAAAAGCACGAGATAAATCATGACGCATGAACGCAAACTACAGCTTGGCTTATTCATTAACGCCAGTCTTATCATTTTGCTCAGCGTGATCATTACTTCTCAATTTCAGTGGTCAACATTGGCTATATCGACCCTAGTATTCGTTTTATTTCTTACCTTAGCCTTTGTGAGTTATAGCTATTATGAGCTTTGGCGACAAACATTAATGAACCTGACAAGTTACACCCAATTACTGAGTGAAGGCGTCACAAACGTCGCCCCATTACTCAATAATACCAATGGGCTTATCGATGAACTTCAACTAGAAATAAACAACCTTGCGACAAGTAAAGTAATGCAATCAGATTCAACATCCAAAACACTATCTGCGCTCATGGATGAATGGCCAATTGCTGTTGCATTATTTAACCAACACCAGCAGCTTTTATATCGCAACCCTGCAATGTTAGAGACGCTTAAGCTACCGCTGCTCATTGGTACGACAGCAGCACAAAGTGGATTTACGGCTCATGATAATAATGGCGAACTTACACATCCCGACTTTAACCAACAATGGCAAACGCAAAATCTGTGGTTTAACGATGATGAACAACGCATTCAAATGTTAACGGCGACGAATATAGGACAATCACTGCGGGCACATGAGAGCGTCATCCAAGAAAACTTGATTCGCGTGTTTAGTCACGAACTTAGAAATTCATTAACACCTATGGAATCAATGACTGACACACTATTGTCGCAAAAATCACCGTCACCACAAAACACTAAACTTGTACTAACAAGAATAAACCAGAGAAGTAAGCACTTACTTGAATTCATCAATCAATATGCAGATTTAAGCCGTTTATCTCAGCCCAATTTACGATGGTTCGAATTTAAGCCATTAATTGATGAATCAAAAACAGTATTACCTAACCATACAAAAGTTATCGTCAAAGGAGAAAAGCGTTGCTTTGGCGATGTTACACAGCTCTCAATGGTATTAATCAATTTGTTCAAAAATGCATTTCAAGCGGCAGCCGACGAAGATTTAGCATTAAACATTGCGCTTTATCATGACAATGGCCTCCAATTTATTGAAGTTGTCGATAATGGACTAGGCTTCACCAACCTTAAAAATGCGACCACGCCTTTTTATACGACCAAGCAAGAAGGAAGCGGAATTGGACTCGCCCTATCAAGAGAAGTCGTGCACCAGCATGGGGGGCAATTAATCATTGAAAACAGAGGGAATGCGGCGGGCGCAAAGATAACGCTAAAATGGCCAATCCACTAGCCTCTTCAAAATACGACCTTACAAGAAATACAGTTATAAGATATACCCTTTAGCGCTAAAACAACTGTTTAATCCACGGTTTGTTACATTTTATTTACATTTCATTTATGCCATAATCCGCTCGTTGTTCAAAGGGACTTGGTAAATCAATAATTCCTTTTAATAACAAGAATTAAAATTCAATGAATAAAAATAAACTATTATTGGCCATTGGCCTAACCGTGACTTCCCCGCTAGCTTTAGCTGATGTAGTACTAAGTGAAGTACTTTATGACGCACCAAATAACGATACGACTGAAGAATATGTAGAGCTATTTAATGCAAGCTGTAATGCTATTAATCTTAATGATTACAAGCTGCAAGATAATGGCGTAACCTACCAGCTTTCAGGCACTATCGAGCCAAGCAGTTACTTCGTCGTTGCTCGCAATGCGAATGGCTATCAAGGCTTATTTAACCAATCTCCTAACCTATCAAATCTTTCTCTAAGCTTAGGCAACTCTGGTGACTACGTTAAGCTACTTAAAAATAACAACACCATAGATACTGTTGCTTGGGAAGGTGGATTATCGGGCTGGAGCATTTCAACGCGCAACAAATCAATTCATCGCACATCACTTAGCTCTGGTAACGGTGCTTGGGCAGTAAGTAGTAATGCTGGCTCACACTTAAGCGGTAGCCTGAGTCATGACTGTGCCCCTGTGGTTGACGATAGCAAACTAGAAAATAATCAAGCTAAAACGGGTTTATCAGCAACCCGTGGCAACACATTAAACTTTACAATTGACGTACCAGCAAACGCGAGTAAGTTAGACGTGAGCATTGCAGGTAACAATGGCGATGCTGACTTAATTATTAGCTTAAATAACAAAGAGTTATGCAAGCCATACCTACACGGTAGCAATGAAGAGTGTAATCTAACTAATCCAGCTGCCGGTAGCTACTCTGTCGATATTGATGCTTACACGTCATTTAACAATGTGACCTTATTGGCTAAGGTCACCGCCGCGGCAGTTACTCCTCCTCCACCACCGCCTTCTGGTGATTACAACTATGATGTTTATTATCAATCAGCGATTGGCAAATCAGGCGCTACATTAAAGTCTGCCCTTAATGGATTGGCAAAAGATCACGTGCGCTTTAGCTACAGCCAAGCATGGGATGGATTAGGCTATGCGGATGAAGATCCAAATAACACTAATAACGTTATTCTTTTATACACTGGTCGCTCAGAGCCTAAAACTAATCGCGCAGGCATGAGTAATTCTCAAGATGCTTGGAATCGTGAACACGTATGGGCTAAAAGCCATGGCTTCCCAAGCTCAGGCCAACACGCCTACACCGACTTCCATCACCTTCGTCCTGCCGATGTAAGTGTTAACAGCGCACGCGGTAATAAAGACTTCTTAAACGGCGGTAGTGAAATTAGCGAAGCACCAGGTAACTTTACTGATAGCGACAGTTTCCAAGCAGCTGATACGGTGAAAGGCGATGTAGCCCGTATGATTTTCTATATGGATGTTCGTTATGAAGGAAACGACAATAGTGGAACGCCAGATTTATCAATTGCTAGCGGCACGACAAGTACTGGTGTTGCGCAATTAGGCGACTTATGTACGTTACTACAATGGCATTTAGATGACCCAGTAAGCAACTGGGAACGTCGTCGTAACAGCCGTATTTTTGAGTGGCAGAAAAACCGAAACCCGTTCATCGATAACCCACAGTGGGCAACAGAGCTTTATCAATCTCAGTGTCCTTAATTAATCGTAAGCCTCACGGATAATCGTGAGGCTTATTTAACACCAAAACATTAGTAATAAAACTTTCCAGCACTAAAGTTCCACTTGACCCAAACCTCATCAGCTAGTTATTCTAAGTTAAAGAATGTCACTGTAATGGTGCGTTAAAATACTCAAGGATGATACGGTGTTACTAAAACACAAACTTTACACCAGCCTTATCGCTGCAACATTGCTTCCTCTGTGTATTTCTACGCTATTTTTTTCAAACAGCCTACATGAGCTAACCAGTAACAAACTTGTCAAACAAGAACTACCAACCGCATTAAGTAACGTTCGCAACGCCATTGAATGGCAACTCTCAGAACCCATTGCAACCTCCCGTGCCATAGCAACTAACTCATTTGTAAAGCAGTGGCTTAAAGAAGGTGAGCCACTTAAAAGTACTGAGCAATACATTAATTATCTAAATAACGTCAAGCTCACTGATGATGCAATCAGTGCATTTATTGTGTCTCATACTTCACAACGATATTATTCATACAGTGGGGAAATAAGACAACTCTCCTATCCTTCTGACAATTGGTTTACCGATTTTTTATCATCTAATAAACGTTACGGTTTAGTCTTCGATATTAATAAACAGACAGGCAAAGCAAAAGTTTATGTAAACTTCGTTATAGAGGTGGATGGTGAACGACGTGGCCTAGCAGGTATTTCGCATTCGGTAAGCTCCATGAATGAAATCATTCGAAGCCAATCAATAGGCAATGGTGGAATAGTATATTTAGTTGATGCCGTCGGTGAAATAAAGCTTCACCCCGACCAATCGATGATTGGCGAGTCCATCCCACTTAACAACATTATTTATGGCCTTCAAACAACTATTGAACGTGATAAGCAGACACTTGTCTCATCAAGTATTCCACTGCAATCCTTAGACTGGCATTTGGTGGCAGAAATTCCAGAAGACAAATTGTATGGCCCCATCGATGAAGCTATTCGCAACAATCTACTATTTGGCGGCTTGCTCGCAGTGCTAGGTGTCATGCTCATTATTTTATTCGTTAACCGGATGTTTAGACCCATCGAACAAATTACAAACTCAGTATCTTCCCTCGCCACTAAGATAGTTGGTAAACATTAGGGTCTGTTGATCTTTTGAGTTCATTTTTGCAGCAATTTGTTTGGGTTTTCTACAAGGCAGAGCCTATGTGGTGTAGCTGGCTACACGAATAGGCGATAACGCCGTAGAAATAACAAACAAATGCTGTCCGTAGGATTCACCTAAAAGTATTTTGTGCCGCGTTATTCGTCATTCACCTAGGTAAACTAGGCATCAATCCTCATGCCTTGCCCAAAATCCTTTTAGATTGAACAAAATTTGAACCACACAGATCAACAGACCCTAATTCAGACATAAAAAAAGCAGCTCGAAAGCTGCTTTTTTATTAACTTATCAAAGGATAATTACTTTTTCTTAACCGCTTTTGGGTTAGGTAAATCAGTAATAGAACCTTCGTAAATCTCTGCTGCCATACCGATTGATTCGTGTAACGTTGGGTGAGCGTGAATTGTTAAACCGATGTCTTCAGCATCACAACCCATTTCGATTGCTAGGCCGATTTCACCAAGTAATTCACCAGCGTTTTCACCAACTAAAGCACCACCGATTACACGATCTGTGTCTTTGTCAAAGATTAGCTTAGTCATACCGTCAGAAACGTCAGATGCGATAGCACGGCCACTTGCCGCCCATGGGAACTTAGCTACTTCAAAGTTAACACCTTGCTCTTTCGCTTCTTTTTCAGTTAAGCCAACCCATGCAACTTCTGGGAAGGTGTAAGCGATTGAAGGAATAACTTTAGGATCGAAGAAGTGGTTTTGACCAGCAATAACTTCAGCCGCAACGTGCGCTTCATGAACCGCTTTGTGTGCAAGCATTGGTTGACCAACAACATCACCGATAGCGAAGATGTTTGGTACGTTAGTACGCATTTGCTTGTCAACGTTAATGAAACCACGCTCGTCAACATTGATACCAGCGCCTTCAGCACCGATCATAAGGCCATTTGGCGCACGACCGATAGCAACTAATACTGCATCGTAACGAATTGGATCTGTTGGTGCTTTCTTGCCTTCTACAGATACGTAGATGCCGTCATCTTTCGCTTCAACTGCAGTTACTTTCGTAGAAAGCATTAAGTTGAAACGTTTTTTGTTAGCTTTAGTGTAGATGCGAACCATGTCAGCATCAGCGGCTGGAATCAGTTGGTCAAACATTTCTACCACGTCTACTTCACTACCTAGTGATTCATAAACAGTACCCATTTCAAGGCCGATGATACCACCGCCCATCACTAATAATTTCTTAGGTACTTCTTCTACTTTCAGTGCGTCGGTAGAGTTCCAGATGCGTGGGTCGCTATGTGGAATGAATGGCAATTCGATTGGGCGTGAACCACATGCGATGATTGCGTTTTCAAAGTTAATGGTCGTGTTTTCTTCACCTTCAACAACTAAACTAGTCGTGCTAGTGAACTTAGCCGTACCCGTAACAGTTTTCACTTTACGCATTTTAGCCATGCCAGCAACACCAGCGCTAAGTTTGTTTACAACGCCTTCTTTGTAGCCACGGATCTTAGCGATATCGATTGTTGGCTCACCGTATGAAATACCGTGTGCTTCAATGTGTTTTGCTTCTTGAGTTACTTTAGCAACATGTAATAGTGCTTTAGAAGGGATACAACCAACGTTTAGACAAACGCCGCCTAGCTCTTTGTATTTTTCTACTAATACAACATCTAAACCTAAATCTGCTGCGCGAAACGCTGCTGAATAACCACCAGGGCCTGCGCCCAATACTACAACCTGAGTTTTGATTTCGTTGCTCATTTTCACCTCGATGTATGTTCATTTATACCAATGTATAAATGTAAGTATCTTTTTTGTTAGCGCAATTTTAACTAGCTACTCTGTTTATGTATAGCTTAATTGGCCACTTTATTCGTTTTAAAACAAAGCCGCTATTTTTACAGTAAAAGTAGCGGCTTTGTGGGCTAAAGTACTAGACGACGAATGTCTGATAGTACGCCTGCTAATGTTGCGCTAAAGCGCGCCGCTTCTGCGCCATCGATCACGCGGTGATCGTAGGACGTTGATAATGGAACCATTAGTTTAGGTAAGAACTCTTTACCATTCCACTTCGGTTTCATTTCAGACTTAGACACACCTAAGATAGCAACTTCAGGCGCGTTAACGATTGGTGTAAACGCCGTGCCGCCGATACCGCCAAGGCTAGAAATTGTAAAACAACCACCTTGCATGTCTGCTGCTTTTAGCTTGCCATCACGGGCTTTCTTAGATATTTCACCAAGTTCACGAGATAACTCATGAATGCCTTTTTGATCAACATCACGTACTACTGGAACGACTAGGCCGTTTGGCGTATCAACAGCAATACCGATATGAATGTATTTTTTCAATACTAAGCTTTCACCATCGCTACTCAATGATGAGTTAAACGTTGGGTGAGCAGCTAGCGCTTTAGCAGCGGCTTTCATAATGAATACAAGTGGCGAGATTTTAAGACCAAGCTTTTGTTTTTCAGCAATCGCGTTTTGCTCTTTACGGAACACTTCAAGTTCAGTGATATCTGCTTCGTCAAAATGTGTAACGTGTGGAATTGTCACCCAGTTTTTATGTAAGAACGGTCCAGAAATCTTCTGAATACGTGATAATGCTTTCACTTCAACTTCGCCGAACTTAGCAAAATCAACTGGCTTAGCCTTAACCACTTCTAGATAGTTGCCATCGCCAGCTGGCGTAGATGCCGTTGCTTTTGGCTTAGCAAGCTCTGCTTTAACGTAGTTTTGAACATCATCGCGTAATACGCGGCCTTTACGACCTGTGCCAGCAACTAGTGTTAAATCAACACCAAATTCACGAGCAATACGACGTACTGACGGACTTGCGTGTGCCGTGCCTTTGGCAGCGGCTGGTGCTGGCGCAGCAACGGGCGCAGGTTTAGCCACCGGTGCTGGTGCAGCTGGTGCCGCCTGCGGCGCTGATGCAATAGGAGCAGCTGCTTGAGTAACAACCGTTTCACCACCAGCAGTTTCAATCGTAGCGATAATAGTTCCAGTCGCTACTTTACCGCCAGTTTCAATACGCAGCTCTTTAACAACACCAGCAAACGGTGCAGGAACATCCATCGTCGCTTTATCAGTTTCAAGGGTGATTAAACCATCTTCTTGTGCAACGGTATCGCCAACTTTCACTAATACGTCGATAACGTCAACTTCGCCATCTTCGCCGATATCTGGCACGGCAACATCTTTGATGGCTGGCGCAGCAGTAGCCACTGGTTCGGCGGCTGCAGGAGCGGCCACAACAGCTGGTGCAGGAGCAGCTTCAACCGCAGGGGCAGCAGCAGGTGCAGAGCCTTGGGCTTCAAGAATAACGATTAATGAGCCTTCACCCACTTTATCGCCTACTGCAACCTTAACTTCTTTGACAGTGCCAGCGAATGGTGCAGGAACGTCCATCGTTGCTTTATCAGTCTCAAGCGTAATTAGGCCATCTTCCTCAGCAACAACATCACCAACGCTCACTAAAACTTCGATAACGTCTACTTGACCGTCTTCGCCGATATCAGGTACGTGAACTTCTTTCGCTTCACTTACTACTGCCGCAGCAGCAACAACAGGCGCTGCTTCAACGACTGGCGCAGGAGCCACTTCTTGAGCTGGAGCAGGCTGGGCAGCCGGCGCTGATGCACCTGCTACTGCCATTGCGCCAAGGCGTGAGCCTTCAGACACTTTATCACCAACACTAATGCTTAATTCACTAATAGTGCCAGCAAATGGCGCAGGAATATCCATTGATGCTTTGTCAGATTCAACGGTAATAATTGCCGCCTCTTCTTCAACGGTATCGCCAACGGCGACACAGATTTCAATAATTTCGACTTCTTCGCCGCCAACATCTGGGACTAGGATATCTTGTAATTCAGACATAATATTTATCCTTATGCGTAAAGCGGGTTAATTTTGTCACCAGAAATATTAAAACGCTCCATAGCGCCTAACAATACTGATTGCTCGATCTTGCCACGTTTAACCAATTCAGACAGTGAAGCAACGACAACGTGTGCTGCATCAACTTCAAAGTGAGAACGTAAGTTAGCACGGCTATCACTACGACCAAATCCGTCAGTACCTAATACTTTGTAAGAACCAGGGATGTAAGCACGTACTTGCTCTGCAAATGACTTCATGTGATCCGTTGAAGCAATAACGACGTTATCTTCGTCTTTACCTAATACTTCGGTAATGTAAGGTACTTTTGGCGCAGCCGTTGGGTTCAGCATGTTTTCACGCTCAACTGTTTGACCATCGCGACCTAACTCATTAAATGAAGTCACGCTAAACAGTTCAGAGGTTACATCATAATCGCTTGCTAATATGTCAGCCGCTTGACGAACTTGTTCAAAGATAGAACCACAACCTAATAGCTTAACCGTGTTAGCGCCGCCTTTAACAGTTGCGAACGGGTAGATACCTTTAACGATACCTTCTTCAACACCTTCAGGCATCGCAGGTTGTTGGTAGTTCTCGTTAAGCGTTGTAAGGTAATAGAAAATGTTTTCTTGGTTTTCACCGTACATACGTTCGATACCGTTTTGTACGATAACTGCTAACTCATAACCGTATGTTGGATCGTAAGATACACAGTTAGGAATAGTACCCGCTTGAATGTGGCTGTGACCGTCTTGATGTTGCAGACCTTCACCATTTAGCGTTGTACGACCTGACGTACCACCAACCATGAAACCACGAGCTTGCATGTCACCTGCTGCCCACGCCATGTCGCCAATACGCTGGAAACCAAACATTGAGTAATAGATGTAGAACGGGATCATCGGACAATCGTTCACTGAGTATGACGTTGCTGCCGATACCCAAGAGCCCATTGCACCTAACTCGTTAATACCTTCTTGTAATACTTGACCACTTTGGTCTTCACGATAATATGCAACTTGATCGCGATCTTGTGGCACGTATTTTTGGCCTTCGTGTGCATAAATACCTACTTGGCGGAACATACCTTCCATACCAAACGTACGTGCTTCATCTGGCACGATAGGGACAACACGTTTACCAATTGCTTTATCTTTCACTAATGCCGTCATCAAACGAACCATTACCATGGTTGTTGAAATTTCACGTTCGCCGCTGCCCTTAGTGATTGCATCAAAAATGCTTAACGAAGGAATTTGTAACGCTTCACTAAATTTAGGAAGACGTTTAGGCATAACACCACCAAGTGCATCACGACGTGCTTTCATGTACTTCATTTCAGCACTGTCTGCAGGTGGACGGTAATACGGTAAACTTGGTAAGTCTTCATCTGATACAGGAATGTTGAAACGGTCACGGAATTCTTTAAGTACTTCCATATCCATTTTCTTAACACCGTGAGCGATGTTTTTGCCTTCGGCAGAATCACCCATGCCATAACCTTTAACGGTTTTAGCTAAGATAACTGTTGGACGATCTTTGGTTGCTTTTGCTTGTGCATAAGCCGCGAAAACTTTTGCAGGATCGTGACCACCACGATTCAAGCGCCAGATATCTTCATCAGTCATATCTTTTACAAGCTCAGCAGTCTCTGGATATTTACCAAAGAAGTGCTCACGTGTGTACGCGCCACCTTTTTGCTTACAGTTTTGGTATTCACCATCAACAGTTTCTTCCATTAACTGAAGCAATTTACCAGATTTGTCTTTAGCGAGTAACGGCTCCCAGTGATGTCCCCAAATAACCTTGATAACATCCCAGCCTGCGCCGCGGAACTCACCCTCAAGTTCTTGGATAATCTTGCTGTTACCACGTACAGGTCCATCAAGACGCTGTAAATTACAGTTGATGATGAAACATAAGTTATCTAAGCCTTCACGTGCAGCAAGACCGATAGCGCCTAATGATTCTGGTTCATCACACTCGCCATCGCCCATGAAGCAATATACCGTTTGGCCTGAACAGTCTTTGATACCGCGATCTGTTAGGTATTTAAGGAAACGTGCTTGGTAAATCGCTTGAATTGGACCAAGACCCATAGATACCGTTGGGAACTGCCAGTATTCAGGCATTAATTTAGGATGCGGATAAGACGATAAACCATCATCAAAGGCTTCTTGACGGAAATTATCCATCTGCGCTTCAGTAAAACGACCTTCTAAGAAAGAACGTGCGTAGATACCTGGTGAAATATGACCTTGGAAGTAAACTAAATCACCACCATCAACATCGTTTGGCGCCTTGAAGAAATGGTTAAAGCCAACATCATATAATGTTGCAGATGACGCGAAGCTTGCGATATGACCGCCTAGCTCTAAATCTTTTTTAGACGCACGCAATACCATTGTTTGGGCATTCCAGCGGATCATTGAACGAATGTTACGTTCGATGTGCGGGTCGCCAGGCATTTGAGGTTGATTGGCAGTAGCAATAGTATTCAGATATGCAGTCGTTGCATTGTAAGGTAGATGCCCACCTTTACGACGTGCACTATCGATTAATTTTTCAAGAAGGTAGTGAGCGCGCTCTGCGCCTTCTTCTTTTAACACTGAATCAAGTGATTCAATCCACTCTTGCGTTTCTAGCGGATCGATATCATGAAGATTGATGCCTGACATAATCTTATCCTTTATGGTTGTTTGCCTTTTCTTAAATCAATGTTGATATAACAAGGCGTTTTTAATTTCTTTAACGCCTTTTATTAGGCGCTTCTACGTAAAAACCCCGCCATTAGGCAGGGTCATTGTTCTGAATTCTTCTAAGGGCTCGTTGCACCCTGGAATCTTCTTGCCGTACCGACAGTAAAACATCTTCGATAAAGGCTAAATGAGCGTTTGACGCATTACGTGCTTGTTCTGAATCCCTTGATATTATCGCTTCGATTAACGCCCCACGATGCTTGTTGCTCATTTCGACATTGCGCTCATGTCGATAGAGAAGCGTTAAGTTTTGCACGATATTTTGTCTAATCAGTTCGCTCATACTTAATACTAAATGCAACATCGCGACGTTATGTGATGCTTCAGCGATAACTTTATATAGCTCCACAATTGCATCAGCTTCTTGTTCAATACAATGTTCTAATTGCGCAGCAGCAATATCTTGCTGACAAGTACGTAGTCGTTCGAAGTCTGTGGCGGTGCCACGTATTGCTGCATAAAACGCTAGCATTCCTTCGGTAGCATGACGAAATTCTAGCAAGTCATACTGACTCTCAGGATCTTGAGCGATGAGTTCCAACACAGGATCACTTAAACTCTGCCACAATTGTTCTTGAACATAAGTGCCACCGCCTTGGCGACGATTTAGCAATCCTTTTGCCTCTAGAACCTGAATCGCTTCACGCACTGACGGGCGGGAAACTTCAAACTGTTTCGCAAGATCTCGTTCCGACGGTAGTTTCTCACTTGGACGTAATGTCCCTTCAAGAATCATCGTTTCAAGCGCGTCAACAATAGCATCTGATAATTTCGGCTGCCTGATTTTGCGATAGGTCATTTTTCCCTCTACTTGTCTCGCTCAAAACAATTGGTAATACCAATTAACCACTATAGGTAAATTTAACAAATATCACGACTTTTGTCTAGCATACGACAAGGTGAGAAATTAAAACTGATAACAAGTTCGAATTATTTTGTATTAAAATCAAAAAACCTCAATAAATGGCTAATTTATTGAGGTTTTCGTAATTGTGCTTAGGTTACTTTTCTATTCAAAAGCAGCGACCACAATTGTAAACACTTGTTTAAATAAAATGGTAAGACCATTAAACAAGTGTTTAAATTAAGTAACCAAATATCGTAAGAAATGACATAGCAACCACTAATAAGATAAGTGTTCTTTTGGCTAGACTAACCAATCGACACGTACTTTGCATACAGACACCAGCCTCGCCTTGAGATTTAGACATCTGCTCAGCAGACATAGCGACTTTACTCACAACATCATAGGCAGGAGCTCGAAAGTTTACAGACAAACTTAACCATACACTCATCGCATTAGAGAAGTTACCAACCAATACATAAGCAAAGGCAATAATTCGCGCAGGGATCCAATCAAGTACAAATAATACTCTTCTAACCCATGGCATCGTGGGCAATTGCCCTTTGAATGACAACAATTCTAAACTGCGTAAACTCGCATAAAATACGATAGCGACTGGGCCACCGATAATCATCATAAAGACAATCGCACAATAAAATCGATAGTTTATCCACGCTAGCTGACGACCGACTCGCGTTCCAAGCATCGTTTCGTCGTCAATATCAATATCTTCAACATCAGCCAGCTGAGCTGCCAAATGATAACTACCTTGAGTATCTTGCTTACAAACAGACAGTAAATACCGTTTATATAGCTCGCGATAATGAACACAGCCAATGCACATCAGCGCAATAAGCGTCCATAAAACCATTGAAACTAACCCAAAAATCCATCCTTGAATAAGATTAAGCAGCAGATAAGTCACCAACGCGGGTAGCAAGCTTGCAAATAAGGCGAAGCTTATACTGGTTGGTTCTAACAATTTTCGACCTGAATTAATAAGAGCAAGATGCCAATGCTGAAATTGCCATTGTTTAGATAAAAAGGTAGTGCGCTCGATTATTAATGCTAACAATAATGAAAATAACGCCATAAATGAGCCTAAATTAGTTAATGAAATGATGATTTAGTTAAATCTTACCACGACTACTTTTGCGCTAACATTGAAAAATAGCCCGACCAGTCAAAGGCTTGTCCAGGATCGGACTTTCGACCGGGTGCAATGTCGCAATGGCCAGTTATGCGACTCGGTGTAATGGGATATTGCTGCATGATGGCATGAGTAACCAATGACAAGCTGTTATATTGCTGCTGTGTATAAGGTAAGTCATCAGTACCTTCCAATTCGATACCAATTGAAAAGTCATTACAATTGTCTCTACCTTTGTAGTGAGAAACACCTGCATGCCATGCCCTATCTAAAAATGACACAAACTGAATAACATTGCCATCGCGCTCAATTAAGCAGTGGGCAGAAACCGTTAATCCGTCTAAATCAGCAAAGCTTGGGTGCGCTGTGCAATCAAGTGTATTAGTAAATAACTGCTTAATATGACCTGTAGCAAACACTCCCGCCGGCAAACTAATGTTATGAATGACCAACAACGAAATATCATCAATGATTGGCCGAACATTAAAGTTTGGAGAAGGACAATGTTCGACTGTCATTAGCCAACCTGCTGGGTTTATCGTTAACATAAGGAATTAATTTATCAGAGAATATAGTTAAATTTAGTGTACACTAAAGCGCTCAATTAATAACAACGCTATTTGACGATATGGAACGAACAGGGAAAATAATGTGGGTAATATTTTGGTGCCTTACTTTGGCGGCCCTTACCTATTATTTTAACGATAGCCTGACAAAAAAATATAACCCTAATCAGGTTGTCGAGTCCACAATCTCAGATCGCGGCAAATCTATTGTGTTAAAACAAAATAAGCGCGGCCATTATGTCGCCAATGGTTTTATCAATGGAGAGTCCGTCATCTTTCTATTAGATACCGGTGCTACACTCATCTCGATTCCTGCTCATCTTGGAAAAAAACTAGGCCTTAGCAAAGGCAAGACTTACCCAGTATCCACCGCCAATGGCTCAATCAATGTATTTGCGACAAAAATCGCGTCTCTTGAAATCGGCACATTAAGATTTAACGGTATTGAAGGTCATTTAAATCCAGGCATGGACGGCAATACCATATTACTTGGCATGAACGCTTTAAAGCATCTTGAACTACGCCAAGCTAATAATTCGTTAACATTAACAATCCCTAACTATTAGCATGATAACTACGACCTTATTTCAACACTTAAAATTATTGCTAGGCACGCCAAAGCATGGATTTATTGCATTAATCGGTTTGTATTTTTTATTGGTGATGCATTATTTTCAACACAATGTTGGCGGCAGTGGTTTAGATATTCCAATCAACCCATTAGGGTGGATTACAGTGTCTGGTTTGGTTGGATTAGGCTTGGTACAAATCATTCAACAACGTCAGTTTATTTACAATAAATACCTAATTATTATCGCTGTTTGCTGCACCAGTTTATTGATTCCGCTTGTTTATAGTAATGAAGCTGGTGTATTTAGTTATGCACGCTTTCTAGGAATATTTGCTGGTGTTGGTATTTTGGCAGCCGTCTTTCAAATGAAGTTTTCAGATAACGATCGACATAAAATACTTTGGCTGATGCTAGGGGGCATCTTTTTAGAAAGTCTATTTGCGTTAACGCAGTTTTATATATTGCCTCACATCAGCGCGTTAAATATTAATATTGCGCGCCCTTCTGCGATTTTTTTTCAAGCCAATGTAGCCGCTACATTTTTTGCAACCGGTATTTTTATTGCCCTGTATTTACTAAAAACGCTCTCGGAAAAACAGAATAAATTACGTGTGAGTTTGGTGCCAATTATCTTTACTTGTGCGCTATCGGTCATGTTATTGCAGTCACGGACAGCGTTTCTAGGCACATTAATTGGAACCATAGTTTGGATTATTGTTAATAAAAAAATATCTAAACTATGGTTAACATCTGTTGTTGCAGCCATTGCGATTGCCTTAATTTCATTTTCAATGATGGAAAAAACATTACGAGACAACAATGTGTACACAGACGCTGGTGCTCGCGTTGAAATTTATTCGGATTCATTTGCAACTTTCACCCAAAAACCGCTGTTAGGGCATGGCTATGGCACCTTTAGCCGAGCCTTTAGGGAATATCAAGCCAATGCCTATGAAACGAATAAATCGCATCAACAAATTTATCGGCTTTCTCACCCTCACAATGAAATTTTACTCTGGGCTGTAGAAGGTGGCGTTGTAAGTTTAATACCGCTGTTTATCATCATGTTGGCTAGCGCATATCTGTTTCGCAATAAGTCAGCATTACTCTTGTTTCCACTGGTTTTTCCCATCAGTCTGCACATATTTAGCGAGTTTCCGTTTTATCATAGCGTCGCCAGTTACCTAACATTTCTATTACTGTTATCGGTAATTTCAGACAAAAATAACAAGTCTAAGTCACTAAAATTTAACTCCCCTCGATTAATCTACGGCCTTGTTTCAATAGGTATCATGTTCAATGCCTTTTTAATGTTGACCTTAATACAAGGCCAATCAACACTCACCGACGCAGTTCGTAATCAAGACATTCGCGCACTGGTTGAGAGCGATTTCGTATTAATGTCAGAAAACGTTGCATTAGCGCAAAACGAAACCTTGCTCCACTTAGCCATTGAGCATGATATCCCAATTGGCGCAACATCATTTAACGACTGGATCACGCCGCGTATTAAATCCTACCCTCGAGCACGATATTATCAAAATATGCTGTTAAGCTATTCTTACTTAAAGGAAAAGAAGGCATGGCAAGAAACACTGGAAGAGGCGAAGCGATTATTTCCGACGCTTGATTGGAGTACTTCTTTTGATAATAAAAAAATAACCAAACCAATTAGCTCAACATTGAAAACAAGTAATTAATATCAAGCATAGCGAAGCCTTTGAAATTACCTTAAAATCACTTTAAATTTATAGATAGAAGACACCACCATGAATCCATTAGAAATCCAAGCAGCCGTCAAACAAGCACTAGATGAAGATCTAGGTAACCTGTGTTACACCGAAGGTGACATCACGGCGAATTTAATCCCAGAAGATAGTATTTCTCAAGCCACAGTGATCACACGTGATGATGCCATATTTTGTGGCAGCGCTTGGGCTGACGAAGTATTCAAACAACTTGGCGATAAAGTGTCTATTGAGTGGATGGTGGAAGATGGCGATAAAGTCACCCCAAATCAAATATTATGCAAATTGTCTGGCCCAACACGACTTTTATTAACGGGTGAACGCAGTGCCCTCAATTTTATTCAAATGCTATCGGGAACGGCGACAGTTACCAACCAATACGTTGAACTTATCAAACATACCAACACTAAACTCCTAGATACCAGAAAAACCGTTCCGGGCCAACGTAACGCACAAAAATACGCCGTATCATGTGGCGGCGGCAATAACCACAGAATCGGATTGTTTGACGCTTATTTAATAAAAGAAAACCACATTATGGGTTGTGGTGGCATTGAGAATGCGATAACTCAGGCGCGCGAACTCCACCCAATAAAAACCGTGGAAGTAGAAGTTGAAAGTATTCAAGAGTTAGAGCAGGCGCTATTTGCAGGAGCAGATATCATCATGATAGATAACTTTACCGTTGACATGATGGAGCAAGCAGTCGCCATTGCCGACGGCAGAGCCAAACTTGAAGTGTCTGGTAATGTCAGCCATAACACTATTGCAACTTATGCCGAAACGGGCGTTGACTATGTTTCTGTTGGCGCGTTAACCAAACATGTGCAAGCTATTGATTTGTCGATGCGACTGACAAAATAACTTTAATATTACAACGAGATACATTGATAGCACTTTATCATTAAAACACTACTTTTGTAGTAGTTTTTTTCAAAAAAAAATTGTTATTTTTTGTAACAGATGATAATTTTAAAACAACTGTTATAGAGCGCTGCATGCCTTAGTAACAGGCCATAACAGTTCGCTGTTTTTAACGTTTAGATTAACAAGGCTAATTTAAACAACACAATTGAAGGAAATATTATGAACGCGCAAAAAGGTTTTACCCTGATTGAGTTAATGATTGTTGTTGCAATCATCGGCATTCTAGGTGCAGTTGCTGTACCTCAGTACCAAACATATACACTACGTACGACTGTATCTACACAAACGGTTAGCGCAATGCGCCCATTACAAAATGCCATTTCAGAATATGCGGCATTAAAAGGCGAACTTCCAACAACTGGCTTTGGCAAGTTAGCAGACATTGGTTTTACTAAAGCTGACGGCACTACATATACTAAAACAGACTTTGCTTCAGGCAATGTATCATCAATTGATTGGGACGGTTCAAAAATGACCGTAACTTTAGCAGACACAGGTTCAACCAAATTAGATTCACAGACGGTATTTGTTGGCGCTGATTTAAACTCTGCAGGCGCTGTTGTTTATTACATAGATAAAACAGCCGGTGGCACTGTGGAAGCGAAATACCTACCTACACTTGGTAAAGTACCTGCTGCAAAAACGCCAGCACCAACAAATTAATTAATTAAATATGTTTTAATTATATTCAAAAAGCTCGGATTAATTCCGAGCTTTTTATTTACTTTAGTCATATTATTATTGCCATAAAAACAAACTTTATAGTCACAAAAGGAATACAGTGATGGCGCCGTCCTTCCATGGTTTAACCAATACCTTGCTGCGACATGAACTCGTTGATATCGAAACGATTGAACGCTCTGTCAAACAAGCCGCTGAAGAAGACATTCCGTTACTTACTTTTTTAGTCAATAATAATACGATTAATGCCACTCAATTTGCGCATGTATGCAGCAACGACCACGGCATTCCACTGTTTGATTTAGCCACCTTTGACATCAATAATCTGCCGAGTGATTTCCTTAACGAAAAGCGCGTCATAAAACACTCTGCCCTGCCTCTTTTTGTACGTGGCAGTCGTCTGTATATTGCGATTGGCGATCCAACAAATCAAACCGCGTTAGAAGAGTTTCAATTTAATGCCGGCATGCGAACTGAAGCAATTTTAGTGTGCGAAAAGCAGCTTCAAGCAACCATTAAAAGTAAATTTGAAAGTGACTCGAGTGCGCTGGCAGTCAGTGAATTCGATGAACAAGAACTTGCCAATCTAGAGCTTAGCGATCCAGAAAGCAGCGTTGCACAAGAAAGCGATCTTGATACTGACGATCAACCCATTGTTATTTATATTAATAAGTTATTGATGGACGCTATTCGAAAAGGCGCGTCAGATTTACACTTTGAACCCTATGAAAAAAATTACCGAGTGCGGTTTCGCATCGATGGTATTTTACATGAAATAGGTTCCCCACCCGCCTATTTATCATCTCGATTGGCGGCGCGTCTTAAAGTTATGTCTAAAATGGACATTGCCGAAAAGCGAGTGCCGCAAGATGGACGTATAAAACTTAAAATATCAGCTAAAAAATCCATCGATTTTCGTGTGAGCTCGCTGCCAACCTTATTCGGCGAAAAGATTGTATTACGTATTCTAGACTCTAGCATTGCCATGATGGGCATTGAGCAATTAGGTTACGAAGATGAGCAACGTAGCCTCTATGAAGAGAATTTACAACGTCCACAAGGCATGATTCTAGTCACTGGGCCAACAGGGTCAGGAAAAACGGTTTCTTTATATACTGGGCTTAATATTCTTAACACCCCTGAACGTAATATTTCAACCGCAGAAGATCCGGTAGAAATAAACCTTGCAGGCGTCAACCAAGTTCATATTAACCAAAAAGCTGGTTTGGACTTTTCGTCAGCGCTTAAAGCCTTCTTGCGTCAAGATCCTGATGTTGTTATGGTGGGTGAGATACGTGATCTTGAAACAGCCGAAATAGCGATTAAAGCGGCGCAAACAGGTCACTTGGTACTTTCAACCTTACACACAAATTCAGCCGCTGAAACAATTACGCGTTTAATGAATATGGGCGTGCCGGGATATAACATTGCAAGCTCCGTTTCGCTTATCATTGCCCAGCGATTAGCAAGGCGTCTCTGTAAGCACTGTAAAGAGCCAGAAGAAGTACCAATAGAGCAACTTCTAAAATTGGGTTTTGATAGAGCCGATTTGAATGAAGAACCCATTTTTTATAGTCCGAAAGGATGTGATAAATGTTCTGGCGGTTATAAAGGCCGTGTCGGTATTTATGAAACGATGCCAATATCTGAATCTATTGGCCGAATTATCATGGCAGGCGGAAATTCAATAGAAATCTCTGACGAAGCAACTCAACAGGGTGTGAAATCTTTACGGCATTCAGGCTTATTAAAAGCACTACAAGGGGTAACTAGCCTCGCGGAAGTTAACCGAGTCACTAGCTTCTAGTAAGGAATCAGGCAAACTTTATTTATGGCTATTCAAAAAAATAAGAAAAAAAACACAGTCCACACTTATCAATGGCAAGGGATCAACCGAAAGGGAGATCGTGTCAGCGGTGAGTATAAAGGGATTAGTGAAAAAGAAGTCAAAGAAAGCCTAAAACGCCAAGGCGTCAATCCGACTAAACTTAAAAAGAAACCTGAGCCATTTTTAAAAATTGGTGCAAGTTATAAGATTTTACCCATGGATATTGCCATGGTATCTCGCCAATTAGCGACGATGTTAACGGCTGGTGTACCGTTAGTGCAAAGTTTAAGTATTGTTGCCGATGGCCATGAAAAACCTATCGTTAGAGAACTACTCAATAATATAAACGGCGATATCCAATCTGGTGTTCCCGTTGCCGATGCTTTAAGGCAGCATCCGAGGTATTTTGATGATTTGTACTGTGATTTAGTATCGGTAGGCGAACAATCAGGATCCTTAGATCAAGTATTTGAACGAATTGCTACCTATAAAGAAAAAACGGAAGCATTGAAGTCAAAAATCAAGAAAGCTCTGCTTTACCCCACTTCGGTTATTATTGTGGCGTTTGCGGTAACAATGTTATTGCTCATTTTTGTTGTGCCTCAATTTGAGTCTATTTTTGCCGGATTCGGCGCAGAGCTGCCCGCGTTTACTATTTTTGTATTAGACATTTCAGAAGTGGTACAAGCCTATTGGTATTTAATCATTGGCGGCCTTATTGCTGGTGGTATCTTATTTAAAAAAGCACATTTTAAGTATGAATCGTTACGCAATAAAACAGATATTATGATCCTCAAGCTACCAATCATTGGTCCTATTATGCGCAAGTCATGTATTGCTAGGTTTAGTCGAACCTTGGCAACGACCTTTACTGCCGGTGTACCACTTCTGGAAGGACTAGGCTCTGCCGCAGGCTCATCTGGTAATTACATCTACAAGAAAGCAATACTTGAAGCTCGTAAAGACGTCGAATCAGGGTTAATGTTAAATATTGCCATTCGAGCGTCTAATATTTTCCCTAATATGCTGGTACAGATGATCATGATTGGTGAAGAGGCTGGTACCATTGATGACATGCTAAACAAAGTCGCTAACATTTATGAAATGGAAGTGGACGATGCAGTTGAAGGCTTAACCACCTTAATCGAGCCTATCATCATGGTTGTCATTGGCGGCCTTGTTGGATCACTTATTATCGCAATGTACCTTCCTATTTTCGAAATGGGTAACATCGTTTAACAATTTCTGAGTATTTCATGAATCAATTTATTTCCCTGTTGCAGCAACAGCCAATGTACTTTTATGGCTTGGTTTTTCTATTTAGCCTACTCATTGGTAGCTTTCTTAATGTTGTCATTCACCGCCTTCCTATCATGATGGAGCGAGCATTTAAGAATGAAGCGAAAGAATACTTTTCAATGGATGATGTTCATTCGCCGTTGGAGAAAAACACTAACAACGAAATCTTTAATCTAGCAGTACCACGTTCTGCTTGCCCACAATGCAATCATCAAATAACGGCAGCTGAAAATATTCCCGTCATCAGTTACTTATTCTTAAAAGGGAAATGCAGCGGGTGTAAAACCTCAATTTCAATGCGTTACCCTTTTGTAGAGTTAATAACAGGCTTATTGTCATTGGCTGTCGCGCTGAAATTTGGTGTAAGTTGGCAAGCACTTGCAGCAATTGTTTTAACTTGGTCTTTGATTGCACTAACTTTTATTGATTTTGATACCATGTTACTACCCGATAGCATCGTATTACCTGTTCTCTGGCTTGGGTTATTTGCTAATAGCGCCATGCTATTTACCGATCTTCATAGTGCGTTTTTTGGCGCAATTGCTGGTTACCTAAGCCTTTGGGCTGTGTACTGGAGCTTTAAATTACTCACTGGCAAGGAAGGTATGGGTTATGGCGATTTTAAGCTTTTTGCACTTATTGGCGCTTGGCTCGGCTGGCAGTATTTACCGCTAACAATTTTATTATCTTCAGTCGTTGGCGCCGTCATTGGCATCGCTTTAATGCTAAATCGTGGTAAGAAGACAGATATGGCTATTCCTTTTGGCCCTTATTTGGCGATCGCAGGATGGATAGCGTTGATGTGGGGTGAACAAATTAACAATGCCTACCTTGGATATATGGGGCTGTGAGTCAATTAGTTATTGGCCTTACCGGTGGCATTGCTAGTGGTAAAACAACGGTCGCTGATTTGTTTTCAGAATTAGGCGCTGATCTAGTTGATGCTGACATTGTTGCTAGAGAAGTTGTCGCTATTGGGACTCCCGCGCTAGACAAAATTGCTAAGCACTTCGGTTCCCGCGTTATCCAAGAAAATGGTGAACTTAATCGCAGTGAGTTGCGCCGTATCATATTTAACGATGAATCAGATAAACAATGGCTAAACAGTCTGTTACATCCACTCATTAGAACAACAATTGCTGATCAATTGTCGGCATGCCAATCCCCCTATTGCTTATTAGTTGCTCCGTTATTGTTAGAAAATAATATGCAAGAGATGGTGCATAAGGTCTTAGTTGTTGATGTCGATGTTGAGACACAAATCGCTCGCACCGTTGCTCGTGACAACACAGATTCTGAACAAGCCAAAGCAATTATCGCTTCACAAATTTCTCGAGAACAACGCCTAGAACAAGCGGATTTTGTTATAAAAAACACAGGAATGATCAATAAGTTGACTAATGAGGTAAAAAAATTGCATCATGAGTACTCAAAAATTGCACAGGACGGATCCTGATGCATTATTTTTTTCAAAGATAACGACTCAACATCCCCAAGCTAAAACAATAAAAAGGGGCGGATAATGGCAACTAATGCCAACTAGACTCGTTATTTTTTTGTAACGTTGCGATTATGTCTGAAACAATTATTTATGAATATCCGCTAACGGAGAAAGTTCGTTGCTATTTGCGGATAGAACATCTGAGTGATCAACTATTAAGTTATCACACTGTTGAACAATCTGAACTTTTTAAACCTTTCTTTGGGTTGTTATTTTCATTGGCGGAACAGTTTGATCGCGGTGAATTAAAAAAAGAACTGTTACGTGATTTAGATAATCAAAAGCATTCTTTAAACCAGTGGCGTGAAGATGAAAATATCGATCAGCATCAACTCGATATTCTGATTAAGAAACTCGATGGTTTTAAACTTTCTCAATCCCAGCCTAACAAAACCAATAGCATGTTATGCCAAGATCCTTTATTGGCTCAAATAAAGAATAAGTCTTCACTACCTGGCGGTGGAAGTCCATTTGATACGCCACTACTTCACTATTGGAATCATTTGCCGCTACAACGACGTCAAGATGATGTTGCGCGTTGGTTATTGCCGTTCTCACAAACTATTGAAGCCGTTAGGTTATTGTTACAACTAACCCGCGAATCGTCTTCCTATCAGGAAGTAACAGCCAAAGAGGGTTTCTATCAGAATAGTTGTGAGCAGCTCCAGCTCTTACGAATCAAATTAATGGCACATCAGGATCATTACCCAACAATTAGTGGCTATAAAAACCGCTACGCAGTACGTTTTCAATCATGGAATGAACAACCGGTTCAGGATGTTAAATTTTTACTTTCTTGTTGCTAAGTCTATCGCTATGATCAAACGTAAAATTAGATAGATTTGAGAATATTATGACTGTTGTAAACTGTCCAACCTGTGAAAAGAAAGTCACTTGGTCCCCAGAAAGCCAATTTCGTCCATTTTGCTCTAAGCGATGTAAATTAATCGACTTAGGCGAATGGGCAAGTGAATCCAATACCATTGAGGGCGCATCATTGACAGACTCGTTAACATTCGATGAGTTTGACTTGCCTATTAACGATGACTTATTTAGACCAGACGAAGACTAATTTAAACACTTCATCACTTCGAGTAAGATGGGTTGATTAGCAGCTGGAAATTCAAACTGACTAAGCTGATTCACTTCAACCCATTTTATTTCTTGGCCTTCAACGCCTTCTGCTTGCCCTCTAAAGTCCTTAACCCAATGGACATGCAAACACACCAGCTTATCGCCGTAATCATGTTCTAGCACCATCATAGGCACTGTTGATTTTACATCTAATGAAACTTCCTCACTAATTTCTCGAATGATTGCCTGATCGACGGTTTCATTGGACTCAATTTTTCCACCAGGAAATTCCCACTTACCACCTTGGTGTAAATGCGCATGGCGTAATGCAAGTAATATCTGCTGTTGCTCATTAACGATAACAGCTGCCGCCACATTAACTTTTTTCATATTTAATTCCTCATTATCTGGTGAGTATTATAAATTGTTCATGGTATAAATCGATATGAATTAAATATTTAATACCACTGCCAATTAAGTATAATTTCTAAAAAATTCAAAGATGATGACATTATGACGACGGTTTTAATAACCCATAGCGATACAGCAACCTATTATGGCAGCGAAGAAGCAATACCATTAATTATCGTAACCTCACCACTGTGTAAGGCGGTAATTTCATTGTACGGCGGCCAAGTATTAGAGTACCAAGCAACCAATAAACAACCACTATTATGGTTAAGTGACAGCGCAGTATTTAAAACGGGTGTGGCAATTAGAGGCGGGATTCCAATATGTGCACCTTGGTTTGGCAATCATCCAACGCATGAGCTCAACCATGGATTTGCTCGTATTAGTGTTTGGCAACAACAATCAATCAGCGAACTAACTAATGGCGATATTGAAGTGATTCTGACGTTAGAGGAAAACGAGCTAAGTCGGCAATATGGTTACGAGCAATTCACGATGTCACTCACCATGCTATTAAGCAGTGAATTAACTGTCGAATTCAGCTTTGAAAACCATCACACAGCAACAAAGGATTGCGAATGGGCAATGCACAGTTACTTTGCCGTGAGCAACATAAAAAACACAACCATCACAGGGCTTGAACAACAAATTTATTTGGATAAAACAGATCATAATCACCCTCATAAACTAAACGGTGTACAGGTTTTTAATGGTGAAGTTGATAGCGCTTTCGTCAATTCTCCATCACAACAAACTATTGATGACCATCAATTAGCAATCAATGTTCGTGGCGAAAATTGTCCTAGTGCGATCGTTTGGAATCCAGGGCAAGATTTAGCCACAAAAATGACTGACATCGCTGACTATCAAAAGTTTGCTTGTTTGGAGCGCGGCGCAATTAAAGAAAACACATGGCAGATCGCGCCAAGCCAAACAAAAAGCGCGAAAGTACTTATGAGTAACTAGCTATGATAGTAATATTGCTTGGCTTAGCATCCATTGTGCAAAGAAATAGGTCAACAATATTGCCCATTGAGCGCCCTTGAATGGCTTTTTGAATTTATTCCATGCTAACGCTGAATCAGAACATGCAAAAACAACAGCACCAATGAGTAATGTTAAGCTTAAATAGTTTGATGATTGCCAAAACAGCTCTCCCGCAAGCCAAACCATGGCAATAATCACGCTAATATAAACGATAACAGGGATTTTTAATGCACCTAAATGTTTAGCCAATAATGAGTAAAACAAGACGGCAAATACCGCTAAAGACAGCGCCCACCACCAGGTTAATTGCCAATCAAATAACTGATAAAAAGCTACTATATAAGCGATATGGGCTACTAAAAAGCTAGCGAGCCCTTCAATAAACCGCTCCTTTGGCAACATTAAGAAGACGTCCCCCATCAAACTAAATAACAAACCCACAAACATTGCATAGGCGAACGTGTTATCAGGTAATCCTTGCATCATCACATATCCTATAAGTAACAGCATGGTGACGGGTTTAAAGATATAATGAAGCGTTCGATTATTCGGACGGTCCCCGACAATACTAAGTAATGCAGAGCCTAAAATCACAAGATTAAATGAGGTAACAAACATAGATAGCCTTGAGCAGATAATAATGCCTTTAATTTAGCGACTTTTTTTACCCTTGACGATGGCGTTTGATGACAACAAGCAAGCATATTGACGATAAAACAACCAGCCCAATCAACAAAGTCGTTAAAATAATGGGATTACCTTTAAAAAAGTCCGATTGTTAGCTAAAGTGACAAGCAATAAAAAGAAAATCTTCAGAGACTTATGGTTAATCTTTACCGCCGCAAACAATTACTTGAAAAGCTACCCTCAACATCTATCGAGGCTCAAGATATTAGCGTTATTTTAAATGCTAAGGATTATCTTACTCAGCTATTAGCACTAATCGATAATGCAAAGACGCGTATTTATATCACCGCACTTTATTTAGAAGATGATGATGCAGGACGATTAGTTGTTGAACATTTGATTGCTGCTAAAGAAAGAACTGCGTCACTAGACATCAAAGTATTTGTTGATTTTCACCGCGCTCGACGTGGCTTAATTGGCCAAAAAGAATGTGAAGGAAACGCTGCTTTTTATCGTGAAATTGATGAGAAAAATCCAGATTTCATTCAATTTTATGGTGTTGCCGTCAAACAAAAGGAACTCTTTGGTGTATTGCATCTAAAAGGTATTGTTGTCGATGATACGCTTGCTTACACTGGCGCTAGCATCAATAATATCTATCTACACTATGGTGATCGTTATCGTTACGATCGATACTGCCTATTGCGTAGCCAAACGCTAGCTAATAGTTTTGTTGAATACCTACAACATGCCTTGATCCCCAGTGAAGGGGTTCATTTATTGGGGCGTCATCCGTTAGTTTTAGATAATCAATTTAAAAAGCAAGTCGCAGCGCAACATAAACAATTGACTAAAACAAAATACGATATCGTCGATAATGGCCGTAATGCGGCACTGTCTATTACCCCGCTTATCGGGCTTGGAAAACGTAACAATCAGCTTAATAAAGTGATTCACGAACAAATGCTCCAAACAGAGCAATCTCTTATTCTTTATACGCCATATTTCAATTTACCAAGCGTATTAAAACGTACAATTACTAAATTACTACGTAAGGGAATTAAGATAGAAATTGTCGTTGGTGATAAACGTGCTAGTGACTTTTTCATTCCTGAAGATCAAGAATTTAGCAAAATTGGCTTGGTACCTTACCTTTACGAGACAACATTACGCCAGTTTATAAAACGTCATCAGCCTTCGATCAATAACGGCTTATTAACAGTTCGCCTATGGCAACACGACAGTAATTCATTCCACCTTAAAGGCATGCAAGTCGATAATCGTTATCACCTACTTACGGGTAATAACCTTAATCCACGCGCATGGCGTTTAGATATTGAAAATGGATTAATGATCGATGACAAAGACCAGCAATTAACTGACATTTTTGATCGTGAACATCAAGAAATTATTCAGCACCTGTCTCTTATACACATCTCCGAGCCCACGAGACTAGGCATGATCTCG
>OJBM01000113.1_pt1 | contig 41664 bp, 31 predicted proteins | sample 1591061 | NCBI WGS metagenome assembly OJBM01 (sample SAMN05416872, study PRJEB24817) | seawater metagenome | isolation source: Sea water | place: Canada:Atlantic | collected 2013-11
CGAGATCATGCCTAGTCTCGTGGGCTCGGAGATGTGTATAAGAGACAGGTAATGTCTTGGTAATGTGTAGTCAGGGGTTCTGTTTTGCTCATCTGCAACAAACAGGCGCGCCAAGTCATCGGTTGCTGTTAGTTCATTACTGATAAATAGTAATTTGAGATTGTTTTTCGCATCTACTTGATGATTGATGTCGCCGCTAAGCTCCCACTTTTTTCTATCATTATCAAAGACTAGCACTGTTGTTTCTTGTGCGTTCGCGCTCCATTTGTCGTGAATTTGTAGGAATTCGGCGTCGATGTAGTTTTTCTCAAGGAGCCCACTAACTTGCAATGCAGTACGAGGCGACAGGTTGTATTCGAGTTTTCCAGTGAACTGATCTTGTTGATACCAATTGCGACGATTGCCTGTTTTGGTATCGGTGTGTGATTTATCTGGCGCATGATAATAATCGATAATCGACAAGTTGGTCGGGCTAACACTATGGTTAACGCCTAATCGATATTTTAGATCGCCTTTTGCGGCGCTATATACGACAGAGAATTCTGGTTTCTCGCCCATTCCCTCTGCTTTGATACTGCCTAACGACCATAGCACCGACGACTCAATATTTTGCTTTAGAACGACGTTAATAATGAGTCCGTTGCTTTGCACATCAAGATCGGAGCGGGTGCCTCTGATAAGCTCAATGTAGTCTACGTCTTGCGCCTGAATATTGGTGAGTTCTTTTTGAATGCTGTTTTCTTTGCCGGATATTCGTTTGTTGTTAATAAGTATTTGGTCGCCGCTAGAACCAAATCCTCGACTTTGCTCTGCATTATTCATGGCCACAATTATGCTGTTAGCGCCGGGTGTTTTTTCTAGCATGTCATACAACGTTTGCGGGGAGAATGTTGTAAAAAAGTCAGCCTTGTAGGTATCTACAGCTGCGTTGTTTGTCGTTGAACTTTCTGCATTGGCACTCGATATTCCAAGGCTTAGTGTCATGGCAGCAAGAAGCGACTGCGCCAGCTTGGAGCTAGGTGACTTTAGTAGATAAGACATCGTTGAAATCCTGTAATTAAGTTAAATTAATCTTAAGGACTTAACGATTTAGCAAGTAGGCACACAACGTAAAAATAACAGGTTGAATGTTTTACAAAAGTTTACATTGGAGTGGACGATATCTTTGGTATATTCTCGCAGAGCAATTCACTTCGATTGGCGAGTTATGACAACAAAACCCACACTTTTAATTGTTGAAGATGAACCGAGTATTTTACGTGGTTTAACTGATCTCTTTGTTTTTCATGGTTTTAATGTAGAGAGTGAAACCGATGGTCAACAAGGTTTAGATCGCGCGTTAGCTGCGCAATTTTCCTGTGTCATTTTAGATGTGATGTTACCATCTATCGACGGTTTTCAAATTTGTAATGCCATTAGACAACATTCTCAAACACAACCCATATTGATGCTGACCGCAAAGAACACTGAACAAGATATTATTAACGGTTTAACACTAGGGGCAGATGATTATTTAGCTAAGCCCTTTTCAACATCTGAATTGGTGTTGAGAGTGTCGGCATTAATTAGGCGCTCAGGACTGGCCCTCACAGAGACAAAGTTGACTATAAACAGCCATGTAAATGTGTGTACGCAAAAATTAACCGGCATGTCTTATGCGCAAAACGTAAAATATACACGGCGTGAAGTCGCCATTTTGAGCTACTTGCATCTAAAAACGGCGCCGGTGTCTCGAGAAGAATTGTTGAAAGAAGTGTGGGACTACAAATCGACAGAACATTTGGATACCCGCACGGTAGACATTCATATTGCCAAGCTGAGAAAGAAGATTGAAAGCGACCCGAAATCGCCGCAGCATTTGGTGACATTTAGAGGTGAGGGGTATCAGTTATTAACTGGCTAAAAAGCAATATTGAGCTGTTTAAAAATAGTAATCAGGTACTTAATTATCCACAACAAATCAATCGATTACGTGTATTCACACTGATCTTTTTTCTGTTGCTATTTTTGCCCATGTGTATTATTTCAGCGGTGACCTATGCGCAGTTTGAGAAAGAACAACGGTCTCAATATCAGCAGCAAAGCGACAAAATGTCAGCAGCCATTAATAAGCGTTTGTTTAAACGAAGAACGCTGCCAAATGCGATTAAATATAGCGAATTTGGTTACTATCAGCATCTCTATAATCCAATTAGTAAACAGCTAACACAGGCGCTATCGCCGTTATCAAACTCAGATTATTACGAACGCACAGACGGATTAATCGGTTATTTTCAGATTGATCAACAAGGTGAATTTAGCAGCCCAGTTTGGCCTTTTGTGATTGGTAGTTTTGATGACGAACAAGCGATGAAGTCGTCAAGCGATACCGCGTTTATGGCAAGACGGGCACTGGTGATGAAACTTCAGGAAATTGTCGCGAATTCCAAAGAGATCGCAGCGCTGACAGCAACAACAATGGTAGAGAAAACGCTGTTCAACTTGGTAGCCGACGTACGTGATTATTACATCTTTTATCGCGTTGTTAATTTTAACGAGCAGCTCATCATGCAAGGTTACGTGATGAATCAAGCGGAGTTTTTAGCACCGATTATTGACAGCACCATGAACATTGCACAGTTCAACAAACCGATTAGCATTGTGCTTGAGGATGTGTCGCATGAAGACAATAAATACCTATTTACTCGTCACAATCAGCAAGACGATGTGAGTGTCACTCCATTAAGCCATTTCTCGGTGTTAGACAATCAATGGATAATTGGCACCAAAACACTTAATTACCCCTTCTCAAATTTTCAGCTGTCTTATGTCACGCCCGAATTAGCATTGTCGTCAACAGCGGTGTATAGCGTTGGTTTAATGGCTGTTTTACTGGTGACATTAGTTTTAGGCTGCTACGGTTTTTATCGCATAGGACTGCAACAGCTTACATTAGCCGAGCAACAACTTAACTTTGTATCTTCTGTCAGTCATGAGCTAAAAACACCACTCACTTCAATTCGTATGTATTCAGAGATGTTAAAGACGGGCATAGTGCTTTCTAAAGAGCATCAGCTTGAATACTATGAATTTATTCACAGTGAAAGCGAGCGCTTGTCACGCTTGATAGACAATATTTTGCAATTGGCGACACTTAATCAGCCCGAACAAAATGTGAATCTTGAGTACATCAAACTCAGCATTTTGCAGGATATGATTCGTTCAAAAGTATCTTCATTGTTTGAGGCAAACGATTTTCAGTTATTTATTTCACAACCCTTTGAACAGCCAGATAAAATTAATGTTCTAGTCGATAGCGATGCCTTTTCTCAAGTCATTATTAATATCACAGATAATGCGATTAAGTTCTTTAATCGAGAAGAAATAGCTGACATCACGCGGCAGAAAATTGATTTTACGTTCAGCAAGAGTCAGCGTCATAAAGATCAACTTCAGTTAGAAATTCGTGACTATGGGCAAGGGATAAGTGTTGAGCAAGAGAACAAAATTTTCGACCTATTTTACCGTGGTGGCAGTGAGCTAACCCGCACTACACAAGGCACCGGTATCGGTTTAGCACTCGTTCAGGAGTTAATGTCAGCTCAAGATGGAACAATTCAAGTCAAACGCATGAACCCTGGATTAGCAATGATCATGACGTTTAAGTGTAATACCAATTCCATTAAATAATAGTATTGAGCGAATATAGCATAAGAAATTAGGACTGCCTGTATAAAAATTATCATCATTTGTTATCATAGCGAGATAATGTTTTAATCATAATGTGTAGCCTAGTTATCGTTGTCTATGTTTAAAAATATCTCTTTTTTCTTTGTGCTTATTTCTTGCTGTGATGTATTTGCGTCGACAGATACTAGCTTTGAAGAGTTTTTTCGCACACACAAACTTATTTCACTTTTAATCAATCCCGATAATGGTGCGATAGTTGACGCCAACAATGCTGCGGTGGATTTTTACGGTTACTCTGCGCGCCATATTCGTCAGATGGCTATTCAAGATATTAATATGCTCAGCGCTGAGCAAGTCGCGAACGAGCGACTCGAAGCGAAGTCAGAAAATCGTAACTATTTTATATTCAGACATCGATTAGCCAACGATACCATTAAAACTGTTCAAGTCTATTCATCGCCGATTACGGTTAACGGTGAAAAATTATTATTTTCAATTATTCGAGATATCTCTTCTGAGCGCGAGATTCAGCAGCAGCTATGGCACTATCAGAGCAACCTCGAAACACTCGTCGATAAACAAGTAAACATTTTAAGAACGCAGTCAAAACAACAATCGATTTATCAATTTTTTGCCATCGTCGCTTTGGCGGCATTTAGTATATTTTTGATTTATTTACTTAAACGTAAAAACATCGTTGAGCGTCAGATAAAAACACTGTCACAAATTGTTCAGCAAAGCCCAGTGGCCATTGCCACATTAGACACGCACGGTAACATCACTTACAGCAATGCAGAGTTCGACGCAAAACAACGTAGTAAAGACCTATTAAATACTAATAAAAACAATAGCTTTATCGATTTCTATCAAGATCATCATAAGAATTTGCAAGACCTAAAAGATAAAATGCATCAGGGCCAAGATTGGCAGGGGGAGCTGTGTAGCGTCAATAAACAGGGTCATGAACATTGGGATATGACCAATGTATTTCCACTTGTCGATGCAGCTGACAATGCAAAACATGTAGTAATTAGCCAAGACATTACTCGCTTGAAAGAGCATGAAAAACAATTGCGTTTAGCATCAACTGTTTTTCATACAGCAACTGAAGCAGTGATGGTGTGTGACATTAACAATAGAATTCTTGCAACCAATAAAGCATTTACCAAGATAACCGGTTACACAGAAGCCGAAGTGCTGGGACGCGATCCATCAATACTTCAATCGGGCCATCACGACCGCGCATTCTATCAACATATGTTTGAGCAACTAGAAAGCATTGGTAGTTGGCAAGGCGAAATTTCGAATCGCCGTAAAAGCGGTGAAATTTATTATGAATGGCTTTCTATTACGGCGCTAACTAGTCCTACTGGCCAGCTTGAGGCGTATGTATCTTTATTCAACGATATTACCAAGCGTAAGCGCGTTGAGGATAAAATTTATCATCAAGCGAATTTCGATGGCCTTACTGGGTTGGCCAATAGAAACTTGTTTTCTGATCGCCTAAGACATAGCTTGTCTCAAGCACAGCGCCAATCGAGCCAATTGGCGTTAATGTTTATTGATCTGGATGGTTTTAAACAAATTAATGATAATTTTGGTCATTCTCAAGGTGATTTATTACTGCAAAGTGTTAGTCAGAGATTAACAGATTCAATACGTTCATCAGATATGATCGCGCGATTGGGTGGTGACGAGTTCGCCGTTATTATTACTAAGAAAAAAGACATTGAAGCGGTTGATGTGATCGCAAACAAAATTATTCAAGAGATATCTAAGCCATTCAATTTAAATAATAAAGAAGGTTATGTTACAGCAAGTATTGGCATCGTTATTTTTCCAGAAGATGGTAATGACGTCGAAGAGCTACTCACCAAAGCCGATAGCGCTATGTACAAAGCAAAAGCCAATGGACGTAACAATTTTCAATTCTTCACCAAAGAGATGGATGTTGATGCGCAGCAAAAACGTGAGTTAACGACCGAGCTGAGAGCAGCAATGAAACACGACCAATTTGAAGTTTGGTTTCAACCAATTCACGATTGCAAAACAAACCATCTAACTTACAGCGAAGCCCTAGTTCGTTGGAATCATCCCCAGCGGGGTATTGTTTCGCCGCAGAGCTTCATTCCTATCGCTGAAGATATTGGGCTTATCAATAATTTGGGATATTTCGTGCTACGACAAGCTTGTCAGCAAGCTGCACAATGGCAGAACATCACTGAAAACGCACCGGGAGTAGCTGTTAATGTTTCTTCCATTCAATTTCAACAGGATGATTTTGCAGCCCAAGTTGCCAAGGTGCTTTTTGACACTCAACTTCCCCCTGAAAAACTCATCCTTGAGATTACTGAGAGTCTTTTAATCGCCGATGATCAAAAGGTTTACCAACAACTTAACGCATTGAGAGAGTTAGGTATTAGCATTAGCCTTGATGATTTTGGCACTGGCTATTCGTCGTTAAGTTATTTAAAACGCTTTCCCATTAATAAATTAAAAATTGATCAAAGCTTTGTGCGCGGCATTGGCGAAGATCACACTGACACTCAGTTAATTAGCGCCATATTATCGATGGCCAAAAGTTTACAAATGGTTGTTGTGGCTGAAGGTGTCGAAACAGAATTTCAACTCGAACAAATTAAAGCACTAGACTGCGATCTTGTTCAGGGGTATGTCTTTAGTAAACCGCTGCCAGCGGGTAGTTTTGAGGATTATTTGCGACAACACATTCAACATTAAAGCTCACTTAATGTCTTAATTGATAAGATTTAAGTCATGTAGCCCATCACCCTAACCTGAATGATTGTTTATCTAAGACTGCTCTACAAGTCTTGTAGAGCAGTCTTAAGACCATGCACCGTTCAAAGCATGTTATACCAATTCTATAAATTATACGGTCAGCGTAACTTTTCCTACCGCTTGGCCAGATGACAGGTGATCATGTGCTTTGGCTACTTCCCAGATTGAATAATCACTGTCGTCGATAAGCGGTTTTATCTTACCTGCATCAACTAATGCTGCAATTTTTGTCAATATGCGCCCATGAGATTCATAATTAACGCCATGAAACAATGGAATAAGCATCAAAATACTATGGAACGATAAGCCTTTTAATGCCACTTGTAATGGGTCTTCAATGGGTAGAATTGTCGACACATGACCATTAAACTTAACCGCTTCGAACGATTTTTGAATGTTGTCTCCAGCCACTGTATCGAACACTTTATCAAAACCGACGCCATTAGTGTGTTTAGCCACATAACTCGCGACATCTTCGCTGGTGTAGTCTACTAAGTTGTCAGCACCCATTGATTTGGCTAACGCTTCATTTGCCGGAGAGTAGGTTGCCGTTACATTGGCACCTAACGTTTTAGCTAACTGAATTGCAATGTGGCCCACGCCGCCTGTAGCACCATGAATTAACACGTTATCGCCTGCTTTTACATTCATCTTATCAACTAGAGCTTCATAAGAAGTGATTGAAACCAAAGGCAATGCCGCCGCTTGTTTCATTGTTAGTGTCTTAGGTTTTTGAGCCATTAAACGCGCATCAACCAACATGTATTCAGCTAACGCGCCATCAACGCCGTTAATGCCTCCTGCCATGCCATAAACTTCGTCACCCACATTAAAGTCTTCAACATGTTCACCAACTTCGGTGACGATTCCGGCGACATCACCATGAAGAATCTGAGGTAAATTTGCTGACCAAGGCAATTCAACTGATCGCAACATGGTATCAATTGGATTAACACTTGTTGCTTTAACTTCCACGACCATGTGTCCTGCTTTTACAATAGGCTTTGCTTTTTCTGCCAATCTAAAAACGTCAGTGCTGCCTATATTATCAATAACCATTGCTTTCATATTCTTTACCTGCTTTGTTGTTTCGTTTAGTTGCAGCCATTTTATGCGTTGCTAATAAAACCAACAATTACCCAACCAGCAAATTACTTTTGCTTTTTGAGCAACACACAGTAAAGTGTTAACACCCACTTATTGCTAGGAATAAGCATGAGCTCTTTAAACCGATTACTCTATTTTAACTGCGTTGTTGAAAAAGGCAGTATCTCAGAAGCTAGCAGGATATTTGATGTACAGCCGTCTTCAATCTCTAGACAGTTAGCCGCACTCGAACAAGATTTAGGTGTTCGCCTGCTAAATAAAACAACCAGAAATACAGGGTTAACTGAAGCTGGGCGAAAATATTATGAATTCTCTCAACGTATTGTTTCGGAATTTGACGAAGCGAAAAGAGCCGTCAATGATTTACAAGAAAGCCCCATAGGCAAATTGAAAATCAGTATGACTGTAGGCTTTGGCGAAAGTGTTGTGTTGCCACTAGTTCCTCAATTTATGTTGCAATACCCCAATATCGACATAGATATTGAGTTAACAGAACGAGTTGTCGATCTCGTTGAAGAAAACATCGATGTAGCTATCCGTAGCGGTCGGTTGTCCGACTCGTCAATGATCGCTAAGCAACTGGCATTCAACAATTTTATGTTATGTGCCACTCCTCGCTATTTAGCAAATCATGGTGTTCCTGACAATCCAGACGATTTGGCACAACATACCTGTATTCGATACAGTTATGCACGCTGGCAAGATTGGTTTTTGATGGCAAAGAAAAGAACCAAACTTTTGATTAATAATACGATTTCAGTAAACTCAGTGAATGGCCAAAAACAACTTTTATTGAATGATGCAGGACTGACATTAATGCCGATTTGGGCGATAAAAGATGAGCTAGCCAACGGTTCTTTAGTACATGTTATGCAAGAGTATACGCTTAGTCCGTATGAAGAATTGAGTGCAACCTACGCGCTTTATTTAAAACGGGACATGATGTCACCCAAAGTACGAGTATTTTTAGATTTTCTAATCGAGAATATCGAAGATACTAGCGTATAAACACTGAAATAGGCTCTTGAGCGAATGCCAAACATTCACTCAAGGGCAGACGAGTTTATTCGCCTCTCACTTGAATTTTCTCAACGTTACTAAAAGATGTTTTCGCAGGTTTGCCAGTCAGCGTAAATTCAATTGCCACGTAGTTATTACGCGTTTTTCCTGCTGATTTGGTATATACCCATTTTTGAACACCTAATATTGCGCTCGCATCGAATAACCCATCGTGATCAGAAGCGACCACCTCAATATCAGAAGCATTGCCATCTTTTTCAATACTGAAATTGACCAAAACAGCCCCTTCAATCTTGTTTTTTATCGCATATTTAGGATAAATCGGCAGCGCTCTTTTAATAACGGAGACTTCAGTAGCCGCAGCTTCCGCCTGATTGCCAGCATGACTTTGGAAAGCAATTGAGCTCAGTATGAGTAAAACCCCAGCAGGCATAAAATGCCAAGTGTTAGTGATTCGCTTAAAAAAGTTATTTGCACGTATCTTCATGTTTTTCCTTTGTATTCATGGGTAGTGAGCGATCTCTGTTAATTTTAATAAGGTGTAATTTGTAAACTTATTAAAACAATGATTACATACGTAATTGATACGTATAATTACAGTTGTAATCAAAGGTGTCAACGGCTAATTCTCAATGGAAGTAATTTATAGTGAGATTAAAAGGTTGGAAAAATGACTTTGCCGCTAAATAACTGAGTATAGGAATTAAGCCCTAAACAAACTGTGATGAGTGATTAATAGTTCCATGGCTGCTGAACGCAACCATGGTACTTCAATTTAGTTGTGGTGTTTATTCAAATGTTGTTTCAACAGATCTTTGCCGTAGTCGTTGCCATTAGGCGTTCTGATCATTGTGTGAATGTGATTACGCGTTGGGCTTCTATCGTTCGATGGGACACCAACGGGTGCTTGATGATCAAATTCAATTAAAACGACAGGGTTATGAATTCTATAATAAAAAACACCATCATCTGTCGTGTCTCCGGCCCAACCAAACCACGTGTTATCGATGTGTTTTTGGACATCAGCCATTTTTACTTTGGCGTGGCCATCACGCATTTTTCCAATGTATTGGTCAGTCAAGGTAAGTAAATCCGCACGCTGTTTAGGTGTCATATCTTTTGCATTTACGCCTTGATAGTCCAACGTCAAGTTGTCTTGAAAACCAGCCGCTTTTAAATTTTCACGGCGTTTTTCGTCAATACGTGCTGTTGTTTGTTGATCGGCATTCAGACTTTGCATCAATGCTAAACCAAGGTTTTGTTCGTCTTGAAACAGCAAGTTTCCTTCGTGCTTACCCGACGTAGCCAGCACTGGCTCTGCCCCCATAAATGCGGGAGAGAACACCACTTGGTCGCCTAAGATAAAGTAGTTAATAGCCAGATGATGGCCATCAATTTGCCAGCCCCATGGCTGAGTTTCTGACGGTGTCCCCATGATGGTAATAAAATACAATTCTTCATCGAGGTGCGGCGCACCATTGTTGAGTTCACGTAATGTTTGATCGGTTTTCATAATGTCGCGCGTTTGCTGTAAGCCACGCGCGCTCAAGGAAGTTCGCAACATGTTAAATGCCGCCATTTTTTGATCGGTCGTCATTTCTTTAAGACTAACGCCTTGGCGGTCGTAAATACCATTATCGACATTTAACCATTTACGCCATTCAATATCGTCAACTGAAAATGATGCCTTTTCTTGTTGTTCTGGCGATAACTGCGCTAGGAATAACTGCGCTGTGTCGACGATGGGTTTAGTAGAAACACCGGTAGATTTAATTGGAAATAGCCCCGATTGAATACCATCAGAGGTGCGTACACCGACAAACTTTTGTGACAAGGCGTCTGACTCTCTCTTGGCAAATGCTCTAGTTGCACCTTCCATGCCTTTAGATTTCTGTATTTTATTAGCCGATGTAACACCTTTGTCTGCAACAAGCTCATTTTGATTGCATCCAGCAAGACTGGCTGCAATGATTACTGCTAATAATGATTTCATAGAGCATTCCTTAATTAGGCTTCTAGAATAATTAAGTAAAAATAAAGACTTAAGTTCTCAATTAATAAAAATTATTCAATTTAATATTAAATATCTATTAGTTCGAAATTAAAGTCTAAAACATTTACACTAATTTGCATTCAAGAAACCGATTGAGAACTGTCTAGAAATGAAAATTGAAACAATGCCAAATGGCCAACTAACACAACGCCTAAATGGTGAAACTGTTACTCACGATGCAATTGAGCTTTTCGCTAACAAAAAAGTCGCTCTGTTTGCCGTTCCCGGTGCTTTCACTCCAACCTGTTCCGCATCTCATTTACCAGGTTTTGTCGCACTAGCAGATAAAATCAAAGCCAAAGGTGTCGATGCGATTGTTTGCTTATCTGTTAATGATGCATTTGTCATGGAAGCTTGGGGGCAAGCTCATAATGCTGAAGAAATCATGATGCTAGGCGACGGTGATGGCAGTTACACCAAGGCATTAGGCCTAGACAAAGAAACTGGCAGCTTCGGCGGTATTCGCTCACAGCGTTATTCGATGATTGTTGATAATGGCGTGGTGACTAATTTAAACATTGAACAACCAAAAGAATTTAAGATCAGCGATGCCGAAACACTATTAGGCCAGATTTAAATATCACTTATGCAAGGACGCTTTTTGATGTTAAACAAACCACTTTCAATCTTACTAATAATATCTTTAATCATAGCGCTTGTAGTTGCATGGAAATACAAGACAAATGATGACTTGATGAGGAATAATAAATTACCTCTTCTTGTCAAACTTCATCATTCCGTTCAGGCCAATAGATTCACTACAGAAAAAGCGCCTTACTCTCCTCGGAAAGTAGTCACTAACAAGCCTGATTCAGAGTCAACTGAACTCTTAACATGTGACGATGGACTTCATCACGCTCAAGAGTTTATCGACTTATCTGCCAAAAATCAGACACTTCAACAAAGTCTTCTAAACTCCAACGAAATAGAACATCAATTCTTAGCGAATATGTTAAACAGAGATACTACTCTACAAGCTAAAATCGACTCCCTATCAAATTTACTAAAAGAATCGCCAAATAATGAGATCATTTCATACAATTTATTAGCATTATGTGCAGAAGGACAACAACTTTGCGCACAAGAGCTACTAGACAGAATAATGTCAGTTCAAAAAGATAACGGGGCAGCCTGGGCATTAATCTCGAGCATTAGTGCTCAAAAAGATCATGGGCAACATGCGATTCAAGCATTGATAAATGCTTCTAAAGCTCCATTTTTCGATAACTATTTAGAGCTAAATACAAAATTTATAGATAATGCCTATCGTGATATGGGAGCAGATGACGATTTACTTTTATATGTTGCTCTAATGACCCATGGTATCTCTTCTTCACCGCCAGTGATTCCCATAATTAACCTTTGTCAGCCTCCTTTACTGTCAGACTCTAAAGTATTAGATGCCTGTTTTCATGCAGGAAATATATTTAGGCAAGGAACTCCTATGACCAAAATAGGTGGCGCAGCAATACAGATGTATGTTTATATCGAGCTAGGTGATGATTCTGCATTGCAAGAAGTAAAGAAAGAACTAAAAGAACTCGAAAAGCACGCTATACGACACGGTAAAGCAATGGACATATTGGCAAGGCACAAAAATTCAGTAGCTGATTGGTTGGAATTTAGATTAGCTGGAGATGATTCTGGTAGTGAAATATATGCGATCACTAAGTCGAAGAAAATAGAAAGAGAATTCAATTCAAATGCTTGCAATTTTAATTGGTAATTAGACACAAAAATCAATTAGGTACTCATGCAAAGGACGCGTTTTATGTCATTTAAAAAAGTAGCAGTTCCTTTAGTTGTTGGCGCTATTACAGCCATTATTTATAGCGAAATAAAAAAAGAATCTTCCATTGACGCTGCATTAGATTCATTGCCGACATCGGTCACTGAATCAGTGATTCAGACGACTCATGTCGAACACACTGCACCTTCTATTTCGAAAAAAGAAGTTACGCCCCCCACTAATAAACCAGTCATTACTGTTTGTGAGAATGTTTTTGAAGGGGCCATTTTAAACAACGAACAAATGAGCGAGTTAGACGCTAACGATATCAAAATGCGACAAGTCATTGCTGATACATTGACACTAGAGAGTGAGTTTACGGCCTTAATCACTAATCAGAACGACACAGAGACTAAGATAGAAAGAACGTCACAGCTTAGTGAAAAGTATCCAAATAATCCGTTAATTTCTTATGAATTACTCTCGCTTTGTAGTAACAGTGAATATAACTGCTCACCCGAACTCGTTACATCAACAGTGCAACAAGATTCAAACAACGGTGCTGCGTGGTTGTTATCTGCGATTTATCACGCGTCCAATAATGATACGAATTCTGCTGAAGCAGCTATTATTGAAGCCTCAAGGGCACCGAACTTTAATGATCATTGGAGTGACTATTCTTCAACTTTTTCAACCGCATATAAGCAAGCTGGCGCGATAGAAGGTGTCGAACTCGACGTTTTAGTAATGGGATATGTTGCCGCCCTGTCGAGCCCCAGCTATGGCGCGCTATTCAAGTTGTGTAAACAGGCACCTGTTGATAACACAGCGCTGCTTGAAGCTTGTCTTACTTCGGGACAGTTGTTTGCTGACGAAAGTTCGGCTCAAATCTCACGATTAATCGGCAGTAACATTCAAAAGAACGTGCTGACTAAACTTGGTCATACTGATGAATTAGCGCGTATTGTGCAGGCAAGAAAAGAGATGTTCGCTATCAACGAACAACAAAGTAAAGCACTCGATTTAATATGGCGTAATCAATCGCTGCGAGCAGAATGGCAAGCTGAACTCATTAGAAATGGCGAAGTAACAGCAGCACAATTTGCCATAAATGAAGCAATAAGAATATCCAACGATCCCAATATTAATGAATGTTTAGTGGTTAATTAACAATTATTTATTAAACATTGATATTATCACCTAATATCAAGAATAACTCATACTAAAATTACGCCAAGCAAGGACGCGTTTTATGTCATTTAAAAAAGTAGCAATTCCTTTAGTTGTTGGCGCTATTACAGCCATTATTGCTCTTGAATTAAAACGTGAAATCTCAGGTTTTGATGAGGTATCGCCACAACAAGAACAAACAACTGAAGTTCAAGCCGTTACAAGCCAACTTAAAACTTCTCCAAATGAAAAGAAAGTCGTTCAACCTGAATCCTCAAAAGGCACTGTCATTGCCCAAGAAATAACTGAGTGTAAGGTTATAGACAACGAATCAAGTGAAGAATATGAAAATCGTTTTAATCGCGAGTCAGTTCGGTTAAACACGAACATCGCGCAGCTTGATACTTTAGAAAGTAACTTATACAAATTACTAACAGATAGTAGCGCCCCCCACATTGCGTTAGAAAAAGCATTATCACTCAGCGAAAAATACCCTAACAATGATTTGACCAACTATCATGCCTTATCGGTATGTAGTGATGATGCAAATCTTTGTTCTGAGACACTGGTTTCTGACACGATTGATAAACTGTCAGATAATAGTGCGGCGTGGCTGCTCAAGGCGATTTATCATGCAGGTAAAGATGATACCACCGCTGTCGAAACGGCCATTATTGAGGCATCAAAAGCCACCGCTTTCAACGGTCATTGGCATGATTACGTCGGTGTAATATCAAATGTCTACCAACACGCTGGAGATACAGGAACTCAGCTGCAAGATGAAATCAAAATGGGATATATTTCGGCAGTTGCATTGCCTTCATACGGCTCTTTACACAAAGTGTGTAAGCAAGCTTCGATGGAAAAACTCACGCTAATTGAAGCTTGTCTAACCGCTGGGCAACTGCTAGAGCGTGACAGCAAAACCTTTATCGCCAAGTTTATTGGCTTTTCAATGCAAGAAATTGCGTTAGAAAAACTCGATCGCCCCGAAGAGTTATCGCGCCTAGCCACAGTGCGCCAAGCTCATAAAGCGCTCCTAACCCAACAAGCCAAAGCAACCACTCTACTCTGGCGTAACACACCACTTCGTCATCAAATGCTGCGCCAGATAATGGAACATGGCGAAATAGCCCATGCAGAATTTGCGATTGAAGAAGCCATTAAACTCTCTAATGCGCCCAACGTTGATGAATGCAAAACGGTTAATTAGCAGGCTCGAAACAATCTGTTAGTGCGATCTGTAATTTGTATAATTCTTTCTGGGAAAGGTATAAACCTGACCAATAAATAATCGCTAACATAGCCTCTATTGAAAACAATACATGAGGCTATTTATGACTAAGGCAATTTGGACAACAGATAATATTGGTGATCAGTCAGGTAAAACTGTCATCATCACAGGCAGTAACAGCGGCATTGGTAAAGAAACAGTAAAGCAATTAGCTGCCAAAGGCGCTAAGGTCATTATGGCGGTGCGTAACCTTGAAAAAGGTCGTCAAGCGATGACTGATATTAAGCAAGAAGTCGTCAATGCAGACATCGAAGTTAGGCAGCTTGATTTAAGTGACTTAAAGTCAGTTAGAGCATTTTCCGATACTATTCATCGTGATATGACATCTCTTGATATGCTGATTAACAACGCTGGCATCATGATGTGTCCTAAAGCCAGTACTGCCGACGGTTTTGATATTCAAGTGGGCACCAATCATTTTGGTCACTTTGCACTCACCGCATTATTGTTTCCTTTATTATGCGCCGCTAAGCATTCACGTCTTGTTGTGGTATCGAGTATTGCCCATAAGATGGCAAAAATTAACTTGGACGATGTTAATTGGACGACTCGAAAATATGATAAAAACAAAGCGTATTTTGAAAGCAAATTAGCTAATACCTTGTTCGCTTATGAATATGTAAAACGCTTTTCCTCACAGCCCAATGCACCACGATTAACCTTGGGACACCCGGGATGGACAAGCACTGGATTGCAGCAGCACGTTAGCTACTTACCCCTGCTCAATAAGTTTTTTGCCCAAGCACCTAAAGACGGCGCATTACCAACTTTGCGCGCAGCAACAGATGAAACGGCAGTCAATGGTGATTTCTTTGGCCCAGCAAACTTTTTTGAACTGCGCGGCCATCCGGTACATGTATCAGCAAGCAGTGAGTCAAAGAATCAAGCAGACGGAGAGCGCCTCTGGTCAATATCGGAAGATTTAACTGATGTATCTTTTGCTATGCCAACACCGACACAAGTCGCGAGTTAAGCTTGCTAGAAAAGGCTGTTACACTAAAGTTGTTAATTAATAAGGTGACGACAAGATGAGCTCGTTATTTCGAATAGAAACTATTGCACAAGTTCACGAATGGTTGAATCTGGGAGAGCCTGATCACCCATTGATTTCAATTTTTCAGCACACAGAAGAGATGCAAGACGATTTCAAGGACATTAGTTTCGTGACCGAACTTTATATGATGTCGTATAAGAAAAATATCTGTGGTTCATTTAACTACGGTCGTCAGTCTTATGATTTTCAACAAGGCACCCTAATTTTTACCGCACCAGAGCAAATTATTAGTGCGGTAGAAACTGAGTTTCAAAGTGATTCAGAAGGCTGGACTATTATGTTTCACCCAGATTTAATTCGCCCGTTTGAACTCGCCAAGCAAATGGATAGCTACACGTTTTTCTCTTATGAAATCAATGAAGCACTGCATGTTTCTGACAAAGAGCGCACCGCATTGTTTGAATTGGTGGAGCGTATAAAAAGCGAGATGCAACAAAATATCGACCAGCACAGCCATCGACTGATTGTTTCTACGCTGGGGTTAATTCTCGATTATTGCGCGCGATTTTTTGATCGCCAGTTCTTTACGCGCGGTCATGAAAATCAAAACACTGTGGTCAAGTTTGAGGGTTTACTCAATGGATATTATCAACAGCAACATCACCTAGAAAATGGTATTCCAACCGTTGCATATTGCGGTAAAGAGTTGGGGATTTCACCAAATTATTTAAGTGACTTACTTAAGAAAGAAACAGGAAAAAGTGCAATAGAACATATACATAGTTATATCTTAGATAAAGCAAAAACCGCTTTAATTCAAGATAGTATCGCCATCGGCCAATTAGCCTATGACTTGGGTTTTGACTATCCTTCGCACTTTTCAAAGTTGTTTAAAAACCTCACTGGCGAGAGCCCGAACAGTTATCGAAAATCTCATTAAACAACATCATTACAGTGACAAGACTCGCTTAATTTCTTCAACCATCAAGTTGTAGTAAGGATTAAACGTTAGGCGAGCATGCACTTTATCAGGTTCTTGATAACCCCACGCGCTGTACCATATTTCACCACCACCCTCACATTGAGCTCTCGCGCCTGCTTGCATTTGACCGTTGTTACAAATTCGCTGGCTACCATTGACGCCGTAATAGCGATTGTGTGGTGAGAACAAAAGCCCCATGTGGGACATATTACTCACGCGCATTGATGGGTAATGACTATTGATTTGACTGACTTGTTCATTTTCGACGCTCTCAGTCTTGAACTTTTTGCCGTTAGAAAAATAGAGAAGTTTGTTACGGGTATTATTAAAACTATTGTTAAACATAGATTTAATGGCCTTAATATCCAGTATGCTGTCGTCTTCTGAAATGACAATAAATGTTGGTTTTGTATAAACCGTATCCTCTAGCTGATCCATGACAATATCACTCGTGTGATAATACTGTGCTAAACCATTGGTTGGCGTGGTCATGTATCGAGCTCTGTTATAATATCTTTGAGGTGTTCCTTTATAAAGCCAGTCTTTAAACCATGCGGCAATCGGTGCAAATGGTGCTAGTGCGGTATCAGATTTAAAGCCAGGAGAGATAAGCACCAGTCCTTGAATGTCTTCATCTTGTAACGCATAAGACGTTACTAAATTTCCACCCGTTGAAAACCCACCGAGATAAACATCATCAACCTCACTCTTGAGTAAACGAACGTGGCGTTCAAGTAAAAGTTGCCAATCTTTGTATGACGCATCAATCATATCTCCCGGCCTTGTACCATGCCCACTTAATAAAATAGTGCGTACAAGAAAGCCTGCATCAGCCAATGAATTTGCTAAATCAATAAATGAGTATGGTGAGTCACCTAAACCATGAACCAATATAATACCTTTAGAAACATTGGTTTGCTTGCGAGGTTTTATTTCAAAAGGCATGTTAGCAGCAACTTCATCATCAATTTGAGATGATAAAAAATAACGATGGCTGATCAAATATTTTTTAGTGAGCTGCTGGTAATGATTAAAAGATTCAAACTCAAGAACTGGGGCCGCATTCGAGGCTGTTAACATGTCATGCTCTTTGGTTGTTTGACAAGCGGCGAGCAAGGTAATGCCGACGATGGCAATTAACAACTGGGCTTTTCTTAGCATTAACGTTTCCTAATTAGCACTTTTACAATCGACTTATCATATCGTTTACGGTGTTATATGTGAGTCTCTATCGCGTAAAGATAAGTAAATTTAGATTCTCGTTTTCGCATAGGACAACAACATGGCCGTTGCCATTTCAGCGTGTTGTTGAATTTGTTGCGCTGTCGGTTGTTTTTGACAATACAACACTTGCTGACGTAGGGATAACAACATGTTTGTCCACATGGTCATCAACATTGGGATTTTTGATTTATCGGTAATAGGAAACTGTTGTTCAAAAAACTCCATCAGTTTGTCTTTGGTATCATTAGCACCAATACCATGGAAAATCTCTATCACCTCTGGTGATTTACCGCTTTCGGCGATGAGCAAACGATATACAGCAACATGCTCTTTGCTCGTATGAAATTTTATAAAATCAACAGCGAAATCGTTAAGCGCTTTTGATAAATCTTTCTGCTTTAAATGATCAAAAAAATCACCCTCAGGTCTATTTCCCATTTCCCGCAATGTCGCTTCAAACAGGACGGCTTTCGATGAGAAATAACGATAAACCGTTTGTTTAGTAACTTGTGCATGAGCGGCAATAACGTCCATATTTGCTTGAGAATATCCTTGAGTTAAAAAAACTTCTTGCGCTGATTCTAAAATATTTTTTTGTTTTAATAGTTTATTGTTCTTCACCGTAGACATGAGCGGCTCCTATCTGAATTTAGTCATACTATACAGTATGATTTTTATTGACTCAACTCAGAAAGCGATCAATCATACTCATAAGTATGGTTTTATGTTGGGAATAAATTAGCGATGACTACACTACAATTTTCATTAACCAATCCACCATTATCTCAACGTAACAAAGGCGTAATTATTGCCGTGGTTGCAGCGATACTAATGAGCTTTGATCCTATTTTTATTCGACTTTCTGGCGTCAGCGGCTTTGACACGGCTTTTTTGTTTGGTTTGTTTAGTGCGTTATCTATTGCGGGAGTCATGCGATTTCAGCAACAGCAAAGCATTGTTATCAGTGTAAAAAAAGCTGGATGGCCAGCGATGATATCGGGGCTCTTAATGTTAATTAGCGCGAGTGCCATGATCATGAGTATTAAACACACAACGGTCGCTAATGTTTTTGTCATCCTTAGCGCCACACCACTATTCGCTGCCATCACTAGTTGGCTATTGATGGGAGAAGTGACGCGGCGTAGCACATGGGTCGCTATGTCGTCAGTAACGCTTGGCATCAGCATTGTGGTATCTGGCTCTTTTGAAGCGGGATATTGGTTGGGCGATAGTTTAGCCCTGCTTTCAGCGACATTTATCGGAATCAACCAAGCTTATTTGCGCAAGCATCAACACGTAAGCCGTTTGATCAGTGTCGGTTTAGGCAGTAGCTTGATGGCGATAGTATTCTTTTTCGTTGTATCACCATCAGAATATTCACTTCAGACATGGTTAGTGATGGCTACGATGGGTTTATTTACAGCGCCATTTGGTCGTGTGCTGTCTCATGTTGCAACGCGTTACATTACTGCGCCAGAAGTGGGCATTATTTTACTTATCGAAGCCATTTTAGCACCACTATTTGCGTTAATTGCTTTTGCTGAAATCCCGCCATTCAACACCCTTATTGGTGGACTAGTAATATTGTCCACTATCTATATTTACGTAGTAAATTCAAATAAATAACTATGGAGACTCATTATGTCTAACTCACTCGAAATATTCACTGAACAGCTCAGCCAACATTGGGGAGAACTCAGCTCAGATCTCACTTTAAAAAGTAAGCAGCTTTTGGAACAGTTATGTCACGATTGCGTCAATGAAGACTGGATACAGCAGCTATTGATTGATAAACCTGCCGCCAAAACGATTTATACAGATGCCGAACACGGCTTTATGCTCAATGCTCATGTCGAGCAGACTGGTGAACAAAGTCCACCGCACGATCACGGCGACGGCTGGGTATTATATGCCATGGTAACTGGTGATGTTGCGATGGGTATTTATCATAAGACGTTCACTCAAGATGGCGATGTTAGATTAGTACAAAAGGATTTATACCACCTCACTGCTGGTCAATGCAGCGTATACCTACCCGGCGATATTCACGACACAACAACAATGGAAAACAACTCTATTATGTTGCGTTTAACCAGCTGTGATTTCCAACAAGAAGTCGCAGAAGGACGACTAACGCGTTATACAGATAACATTACTAAATGGAATTAATAGACAATGTTAGCCTTCAATCGCAAGTTTAGTAAGGATATGCTCCAGACAAACTTGCGGTTGAATATGCCAGAGTCCATAACTGATAGGTAGAATTTTAATGCCTGCACGTTGCAATATTTTGTAGGTATTTAGTTCGAAGAAATCAGCCCAAGGTCCGGGATAACCAATAAGATCAAGCGCGAGATACTTACCGTTTAAACGGCACAAAACATCCACCTCGACACCCGCCACGTGATAACCAGACCAGCACTCCACATCACAAGCCTTTAGCGCGCTAATGAGTTGTTGCTGAAATAGGTCAATGGTTTCATTTTGACCGTGGTTCACCTCAAACTGACCAGCAGACATCAAGTAACGGCGTAATAAGTTGTTAGTATTCAATTTATTTTCATCAATCGACACGAACAGCATTTGCCGTTGCCTCGCTCGTGTAATACACACATTGAATACATCGGCTTTGTTTAGATACGCAGCGGCACGGGTGGCGTTGTTATCGACACTAAATGAGATCAACATAATGTCACGCTCTTCCCCTTGAAAACCAAATGGCGTCGCAACGCGAATATTATGCTTTTTCACTTGTTCATCATCAAAGTTTGCCTCAATAGCTTTAGCGATATGATCTGTTTGATGTCTGAACGGGGAAATAATGCCAATGCTGTGGCTAATATCTGTTTTCGCATCATGGCTTATTTGTAATTGAATAGCCTCGATAACAGCATCAGTTTCAGCTTGGTTTATACCTTTACTATCACGCTCTCCATTTACTCTGAACACATCTAAATAGCCGCTATTTGTACACGGACGATGTTGCATGATCTTTAATTTGTTCTGATAAAATTGCTGATTACTAAAGTCGATTAACTCGGGTTTGCTTCGAAAATGCTCATCGAGCATGGCGACTTGTTGTTGGCAGTTCAGCGCTTGTAGTGATAAGTCTAAAATGGAATTATCACGATAGCTGACAACACCACTTTGAAAATCAGCTAATTGATGTTTGGTGAGTAATTGTCGTTCTTTGTTTTTAGCTAAAAATGAATAATGGCGCAGCTGCTTGGTATCCCCCACAACAAGCGCTCGCTTTGCTCGATATAAAGCTGGTAAACAGCCACTAATATTACATTGCGTTGCTTCATCAATAATCACCACATCGAACATTTCTTTGCGTAGCGGTAAGATGCGATAAAGAGAGTTTAAACTCATTAACCATACCGGAAATGCTTGGAATAAGGCTTCAAATTCAATACCGTCAAACATTTCTGCTTGGCGTTTCGATGTACGACTACGAATGGCTTGATTAAACGCTTGCAGTGATTTTCGATTATTCTTTAATAAAGACGATAAATTAGCATGCTTAACGGCGCTGAGATAATCAGCCGATGCTTGCTCACGCTGCTCGCTTAATCCATTAATTTTTTCAAGTGCTTGCCACTGCTTCGATAGGCTGCCGATTTTTCCTCGCATTATCATTAGGTAAAGCTTATAAAACCACTGACTTTGCCGTTCTGTTAGTTGATGTAACCGTTGACCGCGCCCAATGGCTTTTTGACAAAATTTTGTAAAATCACGCTCTAAAACAGCCAGTGTTTTATTGAGTTGAATGAGTTCTTTTTCACAAGCCTCGGTGCTAGGCTGGTTTTCATTCGTTAGATAGCCCGCTAGCAGATCAGAAATATAGCTTTTTAGTTGCTTTAAAAATTCCTTCTTGCCCGCTCGAACAGACACATCACCAAGACCAAAACTTTGCTCAAGTTTGTCGCCGATGACATCAAGCGCCGCATCATTATTCGCGACAATTAATACCGACTCTCCACGCGCCATATGCTCTGCGGCAACAGCCGCTATCGTATAACTTTTGCCAGTTCCCGGTGGACCTGAAATACAACCAAGCTGAGCGTTTGCTGCAATTGAAATAACTTTTTGCTGGGGCGTAGATAACAAGCCGGGTAGATAATCAAATTTTAGTTTTTTATTTTCTTTAAGCTGCTGTTTATTATCAGAAAATAACTCTTTAAGTGGCGCTGATAAATTATCGACCTCTGCCATTGTTTCAAGTTCGTGTAACACGCCCCGGCTACTCGTCGCTCGTTCTACAAAGGCCAACATCGACATTGGCAATACAGACAATGTTTTACGACGCAGCGCTTTTTTTAAGTCCTCTTGCGATTTAAGCTCGGGAAAGTGTAATAACTCAAGTGCATCAAGCGATAGTGGACTTTTCTTTAATAAAGAAGTCCAAAGCGAAGGGGCATAAAGATCAGGTTCATTGGCAAGCATTGAAGAAAAATCAACGTCAGGAAGCAACAACTCTAACAACGGCTCATTAACATCAGGCCTTTGATTTTCTGAGAGAAAATAAAAATCATCACCATCGTTTTCAATAACAGCTTCGGTGAACAACAATGGAGCAGCTATTTGTTTTCGCTCACCTCTTAACTCTACCGTTCCCACCACAAAAAAACTAGCATAGAGCAATGTACGCTCACGCTGGTACGTCTCAATTCGCGCCTGCATTTTACTAGCAAACTCATTTGGAAGTGGCAGTCGAGGCAAAAAGCCGCTACCAAGTTCATCACGCCCTGACAAATACCAAACATCATCAGCTTTTAATTTTTGTAACGTCCACAAATTTAAATCAGCACTGTCTTCTTGATAACAGTCCTTGTAATACGACAACACATTCGAGTAATTCACTAAATAGAGCCCATTGTTAACATGCTAATTTATCAGCCGAGAATCATTATAATCTTGATGCACAGGCTTTTTATCGTTGCCGTACTCTAGCACAATGCACTTAATTACGACCTCAGATTTTAGCTGTAGTTTTACAACAAAACCCTAATTATGGTTATTAACGACGTGCATGATATAGTGCAATTCAACGTCAATTAATAATAATTAAACCAATGAATTTATTTAAGTATTTAGCAATCGCTAGCTGTGTCTTATGCTCTGCGTTTGCTGTTGCAACACCTACTCAAAATTATCAAGATTTTCTCACTAAAATAGAAAGCGTTGACCAGTGGGATAAGGCACAGCATGACTTGTTTTCACAAAAGAGTTGGCAGTATTGGATGAGTGTCAAAAGCGAAGTCAACGATACGCCAAACAAGTTTTCTGCAATGATTAACCGCTATCATCAATTACAAGCCAAGCATCCACGTCCTTTTAATATTGATCTGAATCGCTTCCAATCGAGCATTGAGCAATTTAAACGTTTTGATGATCGTAATAGCCCAATCAAAGACGCCACATTATTTATTGGTAGTTCGAGCATTGTGTATTGGAAAACAGCGCAGTTTTTCCCCGACTACGCCGTAATTAATCGTGGATTTGGCGGTGCCAGTATTGGTGAAATAGAGTATTTCTACGATGAAGTTATCAAACGTCACAATCCTAAAAATGTGGTGCTATACAGCGATATTGACATTGAAAACGGCGTTGAACCGGCGATTGCTGTGACAAATCATATTCGTTTAATCACGCGTATTGAGCAGGACTTTCCAAACGCTAACATTCTGATTTTAGATATGAAACCAACCTTAGTCGATTTCATTCTCGGTAAAAATGTTCGCGCTAATAAGATTCAAGCAAACAAACTGCTGAAAAAATTTGCTAATGCGCGTTCACAACGTCATTACATCGATGTCACAGGGGCAATGGTGACTAAAACAGGTAAATTAAACGACACGTTATTTTTAGATGATGGCATGCATTTAAACGACAAAGGTTATCAAGCTTGGCAGCCTTTAATTGACAATATTCTGCAAGAAGTTAGTGCGTCAGTTCATTAAAATACAGAGCCCTTTAACACTCATTAAAGGGCTTTTTCGACATTATTGGTTACTGTAAATAAATCGAAATATCTCTGGATAAAGTTTTTCGTGTACAGATTTTCTGCTAACCCCTTCTCGGTCTTCACATAAAGAAACGCCCATTGCTTTGTGAGTATGCGTGCATGCGTCTAAGTAAACGAAATGTCCTTCACCATTGTTTAGTGTAACTAGTGTCGAATGAGATACCAGCGTTGCGTAGCGTTTAGCGTGCTGGTTAAATGGCAAGAAGTCGTTGTTTACAGAGCCAACAATGAGTAGCGGACTATCGATGTTTTTTAAACTTTTTGAAGTGAGTAAATGGCCGCCAGCGGGATCTAATGCAATAAGTCGTTTTATTCGCGTATCTTTAAATGACTGTTGCTTGATGTGAGTTGGCGCAGCAAGTTTTTTCAACCCTTTGGTGTATAAACAACTACGGTCACCCTTTGACTCTTTCGATTGACAATAATCTAACGCCAAGCTTTTATCTGCCTGAGCGCCAGCCAGTAACAATGCTGCCATTCCACCTGAAGAGTGACCAATCGCCGTAACATTATTCCAGTTAACCTTAATATTTGAAAACACCTTATTGCTGCTTTGCAATTGATTTGCGGATAGTTGATTTAAAGTCGCAGAGACGTCAGCAGGACGTAGACCTAAGCTCATTACAGTCGATGGATTCATCGTTTCGATACCATAACTCCATGATTCACCGAAGTGATCAATGCCAACAACGACAATCCCCTGAGAAGCCATTGCGTAGCCAAGCCAGTTGTGCGATTTTACTGATCCCATAGCGCCGTGCATTAATAATATGGTGTGATGCTGTTGTACATTAGGCGCTAAGCAGATTTGAGATTTCTCGCAATCGGTGTCAAAACCTGCGGGATACCAAATGCGTAGTTTGATGGGACGGTACGTTAAGGGATCTGTTGTTTTAAGTTCTATCACCTTTACGGTCGATTGCGGTTCTTTACCATAGGCTAGACCGTTAAGTGTTGTGAACAATGCAATTAAGATAACGATGTATTTCATGAATAGTTTCCTGTAGTTGGTGTGTAACCAACTATGAACTGTTCACTGCGCAGGCTATAGTGCCAAAAGTCAGCAATTTCATAGCATTAAAAAGTGACTTTTGGCACTATCAACCGAAGAAGTCTTGCCTTATATTGGATCGATGAAATCAAATTTTAAATTAATATTAAGTAGTATCATTGCATGGTGCATAGCCATGTATGTTGATGTATTTGAGGTGAATAAAGGGAACTTACTGCTTTTATTAGGCTATGGAGTCAATCTTGTTATTTGGATGGTTGCTTTAGCCGGCATAACATCAAGTAATCAACAAAAGAGTATTGCGTGCATACTCGGAATTGCGACTGCCAGCGCCCTTATCACCGTGCCGACAACCATATTAGCCCCTGTATTATTAATTTTCTGGATGTCGTATTTAGCTGATTCTATGGCAGAAAAAAAGTTATGGCTGAGTTATATCTTAATTAACTTTTCCGTAATGATGTTAGCCGTATGGTTTGGCGCAAACGCTCAAGCGATAATTACCATGTTTTCTTTTATCGCCTTTCAGTTATTTGCCATCTCTTCGACCTTACAAGCGAAAGAACTAAGTAAGCAACGTGACACTATAGAAAAAACGAATCTTGAATTAATTACAACACAAAGCTTATTACTACAAACCTCTAAACTTGAAGAGCGCCAACGAATTCTACAAAACCTTCATGACGGTATCGGTCATCAACTTACCGCGATGTCGTTGCAAAACGAGCATACATTGCAACTAATGAAATTAAATAAAACCGTTAATGTTGCTGCCTATCTGGACCAACAAAAGTGTGCAATTAAAGAAACCTTGTTGGCTCTTCGCCACATTGTTAAGCAATCACGAAATGCAGCCTATATTGATTTAGAAACCGCGATGATAGCAATTGCTGACAAGTTACCAAGTGTAGCACTTAACTATGCTAGCCAGATTCATTTTGAGCGCCCTGTACTCATTGAAGATCTCATTTACAGTTTTCAAGAAGGTATTAGTAACGCCGTGAGGCATGGCGGTGCTGATGCAATTGATATCGACATCTTAAAAGACAACGCAAACGTCTCGATTACATTAATTGATAACGGTAACGCAAAGCAATCATCAAATAGCACCGATTCAGTATTTGGCAGTGGACTAAGTGGTATGCAGGAACGTTTGTCCCTGTATGATGCGCAAGTCGACTTAGTAAAAAACAAAGGGAATGGCTTTACCTTGATGATTAACATGCCATTAGCGCAATGTGTCATCAACCAGGCTGAGATACCCACTAAGGAAATTTCATGATAAAAATAGGCATTGTTGACGACCAAATGATTGTCCGCTCTGGGCTTGTAAACCTGATTACGATAAATGACAACCATCAAATAATATTTGAAGCGAATAACGGGAAAGAAGCACTTAAATATCTTGAAGATAAATCAATTGATTTATTAATCACCGATCTAAAAATGCCAGAAATGAATGGTTTAGAGCTGATCAAAAATGTACGACTGTCACGTCCTTCACTACCTATTTTGGTATTAACAACGTTCGACGATAATGAGCTATTCGTACAAGCAATCAGAGAAGGTGCCAACGGCTTTTTATTAAAAGATGTTGAATACGATAAACTTGAACATGCCATTACTACCATTGCGGCTGGAGAGTACTTGTTTGAACCACAAGTGCTTTCTAATAATCATTCAATCAATGATTTACCATTTTCTATGGAGTCTCTCACTGACACAGAAAAGCAGATATTGCGTTATGCCGCAGCGGGTTTTTCTAACAAGGAGATAGCGACGAATATGTATTTAGCCAGTGGCACAGTTAAAAACTACATCAGTAAAATTCTAGAGAAAACACAAAGCCGCGATAGAACTCAAGCAGTAGTCAAAGCCATTCAACTAAAAATTATATAGCGTCATTAAAAAAGCCCTTCCAAAGAAGGGCTTTCAATGCGTGTTTCTTTATTAAGACGTTACTTTGCGCCACCCTTCAACGTGAGACGTTTGCCAAAATAAAATCAACAATCGTGTCGCCAGTCCGAGTAATAGAGCACCAGCAATGGCGAAACCTAAACCGGTTTCTGACGCGCTATTTGCACTGAAATACGAGAAGTCCATTAGCTTAATAAAGCCACCAATCGCCACGAAAATAGCGGCTGTTACGGCAAAACGATTAATGTTTTTGCGTAGTACGCCAAAGCCACGGATTAACGCTTTCTTCTCGCGAGCTACTGTAAAGTTTAATGCAAAGCTAAACCACGACAAGCTAAATAGCCACGCGATAACGAGCAGAGCAATAAACACTTTTTTCACCGTGCCGTCAGTAAACGACATGGCCACAGCAACAAGGCCACATAGTACGATTGGAATAATTAACCAACGTAAGAACAACCCTAGCGCAGGAAACAAATTACGGCCAGCGTTAGATAACCATAACGATAGTTTCAATTTTTGTTGTTGTGCACTCGCCATAGTACCCGCCGCCAACGCCATTTTACTTAGAAAGAGTAGTGGCAGTGCCAATACTAAGACTAGGATCCCATAGACGAAAGCAGGATTATTAGAAATAGCGTCGATTAACAAGGTAATGTGTTCAGATGAGCCAACTGGCGTCACAGCAAGATTCACCGCGAGGCTTTTCTCACCAAAGCGGAACAATACAAAATATGCCGGTAGCAATATCAACATTTCAATTAACAATGTTGCGACGGCTACCCATTTCATTTTCCACATCAAAGATAGTGTATTTTTCATGTCAGGCTCCTATAGTGGCAACGCAATGCTAAATGCATGCTGAATGTTTTGTAACAACGATATAGCCCAACGCCAAGATTGATTTCCTTGTTTGGCAACACGCTTGGTATTATTTGAAAAGTCTTTATCTAATAAGACCTTAAATTCTGGGTCGATCATAACCTCAACGAGCTTCTTGTCTGATTCCCAATGCCATTTGGTCCATGGAATGGTGTCATCTGCCTGCCATTGTCGTATTTCTGTCGTGCCGTCTTCAAACGTCAGTAAGACATCAACTTGTGGCGGGTGAAGTTCACCATTTCGCACGAGTGTTACTTGATGTACAAAACCTTCGCCTTTTTCAGGTTTACTAAAGCTTGGATCGCTTCCGTCACCATTAAACGTATAACCACCAGCAATCTGTTTCTTCCCACTGACTGCTGACTTCACTTCAAAATCAATGTTCTTAATCGTAGTAATAGCATCATTTAAATAGCGACCCATGCTTGGATCAATTTCATTCGCGATTGCAATAAAGTCTTGAGTAGCAGGATGTTTAAAAGCCCAACGCTTGTAATAAGCTTTTAGTAATTGATCAACCTTATCTTTACCCCAAACGCGTTCAACAGTATTTAAAATTGTTGCAGGTTTCGAATAAGAGTTAGTGCTGTAACCAGCGCGGCTAACATACTTCCAGCCATGAGTTTTTACCGGATCTAGTGTTGGTGTTTGTGCGGTCCTCACGTGATGCACGGTAGGCATATCAACATTAAATTGTGCGAATTGAAGAATGTTTTCTTGGCCAAGCGTTTCGCTCATAATGCGACCTTCGGTATAGCTGTTAATACCTTCATCCATCCAAGATTCTTCAAACTCGTTTGAAGCAAAAATACCTTGCCAGTAGTTGTGACCAATTTCATGAATCGTCACCATCGCTGCTGCATGCATATATTCTGAGTAATCTAAATCGGTAATGGTTGTTACTAATGTTGGATACTCCATGCCGCCAGCGCCGCCAGCATTTTCAGGCGGTTGCACTAAAGTCATGGTTGAGTATGGATAAGCACCTACTTTTTCGTCAAACCATTTGAATGATGCTTTTGCTGCATCAAACTGATTTTGAATAGATTTCTCAGAAAGTGGCTTTTGGTGTAACAGGCGAATAGTAATGCCATTCCACTCTGCTGTCGCTTCGCCAAACTTAGAATCGGCAGTCCATACGAAATCATGAACATCTTCCGCTTGGTAATGGTGAGTTGTAAGTGACTCTTGTGATTCTTTCTTCACTAAATAACCCGTTGCACCAACAAGGTAGTCACTCGGGACCGTAATTTCGACATCGTAGTTACCAAAGTCAGAAAAGAACTCAGTGTTGGCGTGATAATTATGATTTACCCATTTTCCTTTGTAGAATACGCCCGGCTTTGGAAACCATTGCGCGACAAAGTTAAAAGTATCGCCATTGTGACCACTACGTGCGAATACCTTAGGCAGCTGACTAGTGAAAGCGATATGTAAAGTGACTTCTTCATTAGGCATTAATGGCTGCGCTAGCTTATATGTCGCGACATCGCCGTCAGTTATCCAGCTTTGCGATACGTCATCACCACTGGCATTGTTAACGCTAGTCACTTGAACATAGCCAAATTTATCTTGTCCATCACCTTCACGAGAATCACCACGCAAACGACCACCGTTACTTTCTTTCATGAAGATAGTATCTGTGCGTGAAAATGCATTGAGATAAAGATGAAATGGGATTTCGTTTAACGTTACGTCAGTGGTATTTCTCCAACGTAGTGTCATAGTCGCATCAACGCGATGTTTTTCGGCGTCGAGAGTTGCTTTGATGTGTGTATGATGCACTTGATCTGTGTGCGGTCCTGGCATACGCAAGGCAGACGCCATTGCGGAAGAAGTACAAAGTACTCCAATAAGCAGGACAATTCGTTGCAAGGCTTGCATTGGATTTCCTTAAAATTGCGTTTTAATGGCAAAAATAGCAATGCCACAAAAACAGTTATTGTTATTATTTAAATAAAACGCAATCAGGGTAAACCATGAGGTTTACTTTGTTAAGTATTAATCTGTAACTAATTTTAAACAAGTTAAAATATTGAATTTATTATGCTAATTTAATTTTGATTACATTAACGTAACAAGACTATCCAACCAACCCCATGATTAAAATCCACAAACCTAAAACTGTTTTCAGTGCTTTGGTATTAATGTAAGTGGCAATCGTGCTGGCGACAATACCGCCAATAATCGCTGCTGGCCCTGCATACATGACAATATCCCAAACTGCTGCTCCTTGTTCACCTAAATGTATTGGCGCCGCAGCCCACACAGTTATCGCTGTAACAACAACGGCACTGGCAATCGCCATGGTGACGCAAAATCCTCTAAAAATTAAATATAAAACCAGTATTTCACCGACACCAACCGATAATAGCGCCGTAATAATGCCACCGAAAAAACCAATGATGGACAGCATGACGTAATCTGCGCTTTTTAAGTGGCTGTGATTATCAGCTTTAATCTTAATCCAATAAATTTGAATCAATAACGATAAGCCTAACGCGATAGAAAACCAGCTAAATTGATGTGCTAGCGATGTGCCGCCTCCAATCGCTAATAAATATTGTGCCCAAATACCCAGCGCTGACGTAGTGCCAACCAATAAGATTATTTGAGCAAAGGAAATCCATTTAGGATCATGTCGGTGACGACACAGATAATAGAGCGTCCACGTTATCGCGCCCGCGGTCATGCCAAAGCTTTGAATACCAAAACTCGTCGATACGGCCTGTGCTTCTGACAACCCGAGATGATTAAAAACAGGAATGAAAACAACACCGCCACCAGCACCCGACAAGTTAGCGAAAATAGCACCAATCAAGCCAAGTAGCGTATTAAGTAAATTAGTCGCTAATTGTTGGTGTTCAGGAAAAGAAATATTGGCGTAAACAAGCCAACATATTGCAAGCACAATGGGTATAAATCGAAAATGTAGCAGACGGCTGAACAACGTTGGGGTTCCTAAAGGAGCGCGAATAGCCTTGTACAATACGCAAAGTGGAGTACCCGAGCAATAGCCTCGATAAAAAATAGGCTGTTTACGATAACAGCCTACTCATTGAGCTCTACTGAATGATGGTCAGTTTCTGTTTTAACTTCAAAATACTGCCTGCTGAAATACGATTCCAACGTACAATATCTTTAACCGACACCTTATAAGCACGACCGATATCCCATAGGTTATCACCAGATTTTACAGTATGAACTACCTTGCGTCCTTTTTTGGTAGAACTTAGCCACATCGATTTATCAAAATCTACCAAAGGAATAGTTAGCGTCTGGCCAATATAAATTCGATTTGAATTTAAATCATTAGCCTGCTTAATTTCATTAATTTTAGTGTCATGTTTAGCAGCAATTCGACTTAAGCTATCACCCGATTTCACTTTGTATTCAAGCCAGCGCATCCAATTTTTAGGATCAGTTTGCGACAACTTTTTACGCAACACCGGCGCTTTATCAGCTGGCACCACTAACTGATGAGACTGGTTTGGCATAGTCACCAAAAAGTTTAATCCAGGGTTTAATTGCTGCAGGCGACTAACATCAATACCACTCCACTGTGCCGCAAGCTCTAAATCTAACTGATTTTCAACACTTACAAACTCAACTGCGGCTGTATTTACTATTGGTGTAAACTCATAATCGAGGCTTTCATGATGCTTAAGAATATCAGCAATGGCTAATAGCTTTGGCACGAAGTCATTGGTTTCAGACGGTAATTTCAGTGACCAAAAGTCAGTACCCTTACCTGCTTTGCGATTGCGAGCAATAGCGCGACCAACGCGACCTTCGCCAGAATTGAATGCAGCAACCGCATTGAGCCAATCTTCATCGAAGGTGTCATGGAAAAACTCAAAATAAGAAAGCGCAGCATTGGTTGATTCGATTACATCGCGACGACCATCGAACCATTTATTGATTCGCACATCAAAACGCTTGGCGCTCGCTGGCATAAATTGCCACAATCCAACGGCACTTTTATGGGATACGCCATAGGGTAAATAGGCACTCTCAACGATTGGCAGCAACGCCAATTCAAGCGGCATATTGCGCTTTTCTATTTCTTCTACGATGTAATGTAAGTAAGGCTCGGCACGCTTAGAAATCGTTGCCATGAACCGTGGATGACTCAGATAATACTTCTTCCATTTCTTTACCGCAGGTTGGTCTGGCACTTCAATCGATAACTGCGAACGAATGCGTTGCCAGACATCCTCATGTTCATGAGGCGCTAGCACCTTAGGCTCTATGACAACAACTGGTGGTGGCGTTTCAACGACAACAGGCTCTATCACTTCATTGATTTCTGGTGGTGCTTCTTGTTGCGGCGTTTGCTGACACGCGGCCAAAACAAAGGCCACACATACTAATGTCAGTTTTTTCATTATGTTTGTTCCTAACTCTTTATAATTTTAAATAAATTCGAGGATTTATTCGGTGCTCTTGGCTTAGCATTTCAAAATGTAAGTGAGGTCCAGTGACTCGGCCTGTTGCACCAACGGTTCCAATTTTTTGCCCTGCAGTTACAACATCTCCAGCCTTGACGTTTATGGTATCAAGATGGGCATACAGACTTTGAATGTTTCCCTGATGCTCAATTAATATAACGTTCCCATAATTACGATGTAGCGTCGAGCCATCGGCGACTTTGATAACACCTGAAAAACTCGCCACAATATCGGTGCCCGTTGATGCCGCAAAATCGATACCTTTATGGGGTTTCTTGCTACGGAAACTATTCACCTCATCGTAATCGGAAGATATTCTCGCATTAGATACCGGAATCATGCCTTGTTGTGGCTTAACATCATCTAACTGAACAACCATTGGCTGTGCAGCCAAAATGGAGGTGAACATAATAGACACCAATCCCATTAACGCAAGCTGATAATACTTAATGTTTTTTCTAATGACCTCACAAGACATAGCCGCACGAATTCTTTGCTCAAAATCCTGCTTTTGGAATCTAGCCCCTGAAAAGTAAGCATGTAAGCCACTATCTTGCGTGTTATTAGTTAACTTCAAACAAGCAACCAAAGCTTGTGCATAATCTAACTGCTGTGTTGGATTATGGGCTAGCACCTGTCGGTCACAGTCAAGCTCCATTGCCTGTAAGAAACGCTGCTCCATATGACGCACAAAGGGATTAAACCAGCTTAAACAAGCAATCAACCGCACTAAAATGACAGCCTGTGGATCGCGGTTTTTTATATGTGTTAATTCATGTTGAATCAGCAAATTTAATTGTGATGTTGGCATCGATAACACCTGTTTCGAAATAATAATACGTGGCTTAAAAAAACCAAAAACGAACGGCGATATATGTTGATCAGTTACTCGAATATCGGTGGTGGTGTTAATCCGATCATCATTAAACCGCGCCGTGTTTTTTACTAATCGATACGATTTTATTAATGATATGACAAACTTCACCACACCTAATAGCATGCCAAAAACAAGAATAGAAAGTACCATATCATTGAAATAATTAATAAATACCAGTTCACTAAAATCACTGACTGTTTGTTTTTGAGCATGATGGTGTGATGCACCACTATCAATTAGCACTTGCGGGATTAGCCCAGCACCATGCCAAAATGAGATAGGAACAAGCGGCACGAGAGACAACAAGATCCATGCCTGCCAAAATCGCGCCCATTGCGTTAATTGCGGATAAAAATGATGAAGGATCACGGCCACGCCATAGAGCAACGCACTCCAACAAACAAAGAGTACAATTTTCGCACCAAAACCATTAAACAGTGATAAAGCGTCCATTTTGTTATGCCTCTTTGTTATCGTTACTTAAGTCTTTAAGTAACTTTTCTAAATCAGCAATCTCACCATCATCAATAAGTTTACTATCGGTGAACATGGCAACGGGCAATGGACCGTCGAGTTCAAATACACGCTTTGCAAAGTCTTGAGCGAAGCTCGCCAGTGTTTTCACTTTATCGACTTGCGCGGTATAAATTCGCTTATTGCCTTGGCTAGTAATATTAACTAATTCTTTTTCACCCATGCGCTCTAACGTTTTGCGGGTCGACGAATAACTCCATTGCAACTGCGCTTCAATCTCATCGTGTAATTCTCGTGCAGTGCACGGCTGACGCTGCCATAGCACTTTCAATATTTCTAATTCAGGAGCAGTTGGTTGCATAACTTAATTCTCGTTTTTACCAATGGACGTATAATGAACGAGCAACATAATGCGACAACTGTCGCAACAAAGTCAACAACCAATGTGACATTTGTCGCACATTATATTTAGATTTCTAAATTAGATAATATTTTTCAGCGAGTTAGTTTATTAATTTCTTTTTCTAGAGCAAGAGAAGATAAGCAAGGTGAACCCGTTTTTCCTGCATTTTCTTTGACTAATTGAGTGATTGCCGCATTAATCGGACTGGTTTGATGATGTACTTTTGCCAAATCAACAATAGCGCCATTGAGATAATCAATCTCGGTTTGACGACCTAACATAAAATCTTCATACATCGATGAACGCGCTGTGGGATCTATTTTTAACATGGAAGAAGCGACTATTTTATAGAGCCACGTTGGTAATGATAAAACGAGTGGAATGATTTTAGGGCGCACTTTACCCGATCTGACTGGCTCAATACCCGCTGCTTTAAACACAGTTAAGGCTTCTGAAATAGCCTGCGCTAAAATACGGCGATAGGCGCGATCAGACAATTCTTCTAATAATGGAATACCCGATAACGCATTGATTGCATTATTTAAATTAAGTAGTAGCTTAGTCCATTGAATATTGCGAAGGTCATTGTAAATATCAACACTCAATCGTGCCGAATCAAACGCAGCAATCAGTTCGACTGCACTATTATTTGGATCTTCTAGCGCAACATTACCTTCGGTGCCGCAATGCAATTGCCCCTCCCCTTTAGTTAATACGTTGAATGGCACCATACCCGATAGCACGGTGAACATGGGAAGGTGCTTGCGCAACACATCACCGTTGGTCACGCCATTTTGTAAACTGACAATCACCGCAGAAGATTTGGCATACTTTGCAATATCCAATGCAATAGCTTCGGTGTCACCACTTTTTACAGTAACCAAAATAAAATCGGCATTTGCGAGTGCACTGATTTCGAGTGAATAGTTAATATTTTCTGGGGCTACGTATTCTTGTCTGCCGCACCAATCTGTTAACGTTAAGCCGTTACTTTGCAGTTGTTGCTGCATACGTTGACGACCAATTAACGTCACATCAACGCCAGCAGATGTTAAACATCCACCTACATAACAGCCAATGCTTCCGGCGCCAACAATGGCAACTTTATATTGTGTCTCTATGGTTGAATCCATGAAAACTCGAGGTATTATCGAAACTAACTCCAATAATACCTCTATTTTCACCGTTATTTGGTAATTAAATACTTATCTAATTCTGTTTGTGTCATTACGTGAATATCACTCGCCGGCGCTGCGTTTAGTGTGAAGAAATAAAACTCTGGGCCCAATTCGTCACCTAGTAACTCTCTGAAAAAGGTCAATTGTGCGCCGTGCTCAGCGTCATCTCGACTCAGTAAATGAGCAGATTTACCATTCACACAGCACCAAGAGTGAACACCAACTTTACCCCCTTTGTTGTATTCACGCTTGAACCCTGCGGCAAAAAGATCAACGCCACCAGAGTTGATGTCACCATTGGCTTTTACCACAGTAGTTAGCTTAGCGTTTCTGATCAAACGTCCGGTATGCATGTTAATAGCATCGTTTACTGAGCCATCTATTTCTTGCAGAATTAACGTATCAACATTCGTATTATTCTTAATTAATTCATTCATTTGAATATATGTTTCAGTGCCTAAGGTGCCATTAAGCGTGGCTGTATTATCTAATACTTCAATGCTGCTATTGCCCGCGCCAAAAAACGATTCGTTAATTATCATACGTACATTAAACACATCCTGAGTTAGCACATTTTTCACATTACCGTCGTAGATAAAATTATCACCATCAGGAGTGAGCGTAATATTAGCGCCTTTTAGAACTGAATCACCCGCTTGATTTTTAATGACAATGGCGAGTGTTTTTTCAGGTTCGTTTTTGTCTGGATTAAATCCAAATGTGACCAGACCTTTTTCGAATTCTGCAACCACCGACTTTTGACCAGCACCAAAATCATAAAAAGCGAGAGTGTATTGTACACCTTCAAATTGAAGTTCTACCTGGGCATTCTGTGTTTTAAAGTCAGCAATATAATCATCAATTTTGTCAGGCTGAATAAGATGAAATTCTTTGATCGGTAACTTGGTCGTTTCCACCTTGTTTGTCGTTGACTTACTGCTACCACCACAAGCTTGCAGTAGCATTCCTATACATACTGCTGTGCATACATTTCTTAATTTATTCATTATTTTATCTCTCTCCTGCAATTATTTAGTTAGCATTTTAGAGAGATGTAGCTGATCAAATTAGACAATAAATGTGTAAGATTTGTAAGAAATCGTCTCTTGCCAATTACAATTTTTATGGAAGCAAGAGACGTTAGTGTTTATTTTATCTCAATACGTGAACTTGCAGTTCGTGCTTTCACATCGGTACGATACATAGCCTCGGCCGTCGCTGGCCCCGTTTGATAATTTCCGACATGTCGCACGCGGCTGTAATAAGAATAACTGTCTTTATCCTGCAAATTCATTAAATACCAAGTGACTTTGCCATCTTGAATATCGATATGATTGTTATTCTTCCAATCACGATCAGAACTGCCTTTGTAAAACACATTACTGAGCCATGGACTAATGACTTCCAAGCCACCAGCGACATCGTCGGTAATCGCAATATGGGTACGAGGAATCGCCGAACTTATCGAAAGTGTCGTTTTTAATAAATCGCCAACTCTTAGATTGGTATCGCCTGTGATTACTTGCCATTTTCCATCGACTCGCACAAAGCGTTGACGCTTAAGGTTAAGTCCAGCGCTCTGGGCTGTAACCTCAGTCAAAGGCAGCTGGTACTCCATGGTTAACCAATGTGCTTGTTGCTCTGGTAGCTGATATTGCAACTGATTACCGATTTGCGTGAACGACAGAGATTTCGGTTGTGCGTTTTCATTAATACCTTGATCTTTTAGTAGATAACTACAAACACCATTAGCAAAGGTCGATCCGAAATGACCAAGCTGTTGTTGTTTGGCGATCACTCGCGCTGTTAGCTGCTCACGCTCAACGCTGCTCTTGTCATAAACCAAAGCTGCGAAACACTGCTGTGCGGTGTCGTTGTAGATATTTGTGCTGTCATCGAGGTAGGAATTATCGTTCGCCGCTTTCATATTTCCAAAATATAACGCTTTATCAGCCCCCAATGATTTTAACGCTAGCGCCTGTAAAACATTGGCGAATCGACTGCTAAAACCAATGTCCTGACGCTGCTTTAGCGCTTCCGCAAGCGTGATATTACCTCTGACGGCCAAGGCTAGAAGAGCCATGCTGCGTTCTAGTCCTGAGCTTGGTCGAAAAGACTGATTAAGAATACTTTCTATACCAATAAATGTATCGAGAGGCGGTAATGTTGTAGGCAAACCATCATTTAACCACGCATCAACAAGATAGGTATATCCAGTTAAGAACTTATCAGATGCCGTTCCTTCAAAAAATGAAAACCTGCCACCAGATAACTTGCGAGTAGCAATGACGCTATTAAGAGCTTCTTTGCCCTGCGGCCACATTTCACTAGCGAATGGGTTATTTTGGTAACTTAGGGCACGAGAAATTGTCTGCTCCCAACATTGATAAGGGTACTCTTGGTTATAATTGGCTAAAGCTCGCCAATCAATAGCTTGCGAGTTTAACGGCTGATAATTAAGAGAAATACTGCCTTCTATTACCGAGTTCGGTTTAACAATCTGTTGTGTTTTCGATGCGTTAACTAACCATTGTTGACGCTGCTGGTAAACTGCTGGTGCAACAGAGATTTGATGATAATTAACATAGTCGCTATCCAACTCGCTGGTTACTCTTAAAAAATGCTCACCGATAGATAATTGAGGTAATGGAAAGATAACGCGATCTTGCTGATTAGCGGCTAACGTTATCTTTTGTTTATCAACCAACACATCGCCATCCCAAAGCGTTAGTATATCTTCAACAGATTTCTGTTGTTGACTAATGGCGGTTACTGCTAATTCACTCACATCAGATTGATAGGTATCTTTGGGGGCATCCACGAAATATTCCACGGGACGTTTAGTAGTAATATCAAGCGTTGTTAGCGATGAGGTTAGTTTTGTTGCCGTCAATGCTACCACTTTCCAACGCCCCACAAGCTGTGGCAATTGCACGCTAATGGTTTGTGGTTGACCCGCTTTAAGATCAAGCAGCTGAAGCATTTTAGATTGCACAAACTGATCGTTATTTGTTGTGCTCAAATTAGCTAAACTCAAACCTGATGGAGGTGGGGGTTTAGGCTTAAATCTAGCCCTAGTTGTTGTTTCTCCATCAGATAACATCCCCGACATTCCAGCTGTCACTGGGCGCTCAGCGTTGGCAGCTCTTGCACCAGCGATCAATGACGTAATGGTTAATTCGTTGCTCAAGTCACTCTGTGACATTGGATATTCATGTTGCAACGACTTATGCACTGTGGACTCAAAGTCGTAATCATTCATGGTGTAAGGGAAATAACTGATCAACGCATCGTTAAGCAGCCATAATTGACTTTGTGATGCTTGGTTAGCGTCTACTGTGATATTAATGCTCTCACCTGCTGCCACTGAATGATTATCAACGGTTAGATGAACCTCAGGTTTTGCAGTCGCTGATTTAACTATCATAGTTACGTCTGCAGTCAATAAACGTTGTGCACCCAATTGACTAAGATGATACTTCTCAAGTTTATCTGATTTAGCTAATTGTGCTAACTGGTCAACAATAACCTGGCTCGCTGTTTTCCGAGGCACAGCTATAGATGCATAAAGTTTAGCCGAGGGAATCCAGGTGTCATCAGCTACCAACTCAATCGTGTTAATTCCTTTATCCACAGATTGTTGCCAGACTTTTTTAACATTTCCTGCATGTAAAATTAGGTTTACCATACCGCTGTGAGGCGAATCTAAAATAACATCGATAGATTGACCACTGACAATAGATTTCGCTTTTTCGACTGTTAACTTGATACCCGATTTCAATTTATATGCACTCGGTTTTCGAGGTTTATTTGAATAAACATGCCGTTTCCAGTGATATTTCTCATTACCACTTTCAATAATGATATCTAATGTTTCGTGCTCTTGCTCAATAGCACAGCTTGCGGGTAGACGTTGCAAGTGGCAGGTTTTAACTAATATAGGCGGTTGACCGCGTTTGACGGGATCGCGGTAAGCTCTGATCAACGTTGGGGTGTCATCGATTTTATTACCTTGATAATCAATGGCAATCACCTCTAGTTCTTGCCGCGCATCATTGTAGCGAGTACCAATGTAGTGACTTTGAGAAAAGTAAGATATTCGCTGTCTATTTTTCAAAGAGCTCCCGTCTTGTGCAATAACTTCAGTGTCAATTCGCATCTCAGCATAGGGCACCGTTGATTTAAATTGTTTAAGTTTAATCAAAGTTTCACCATCGTCATCCAGTATGACGTTGTATTGGCCTCCCTTTTCTTTGCCATTTTCATTATTTTCAAAGGCATCATAATCAAAGTAATCATACCCATCAGGCCAACTACTTGGCGTTTTCCATGTTTCAGATAACTTAAAATGTACACTTGCTCTAGCTTGTTTTAACGCGGTGCCGTTCATACGGCGATGAATCACATCAACGGATAGTGATTGACCTTTTAAAGCGGTGATTGGTGCATTAACTTTTAAGTCAAATTCGGGAGGTGTAAACTCTGTGACAATAAAAGAACCTATTACCTGCTGCAAACCAGAGGTAGAATCTTCAATCACAATATCATAGTAACCCTGCCCATGATTGTCGCCAAGTCGCATACTTGCCGTCGCAAATCCCATCCTGCTTAAATCATCAAAAGATAAAGGAAATTGCTCGCCATTAGGTTGGGAGAGAAACAATTGATAGCCATCTAATGACGTTAACGGCACTAATCCTTTTTCACTTCTATATCGCGCAATAAAACCGACATCAACCTTATCGCCAAGCTGATATAGAGGTTGAGTTGTCCACGCCTGTGCCTTTAGTGAATAGTTCAAACGTAAACTAGGTGGCTCTAATTTAATGGCAGCCGTTAACCCATTGTTTTCACTCCATAACCAACACTCACTATTACGAGTTAATGCTTGTTGGTAGTAATTTTTCCACTGTGTTTTATTGAGAGATAACATCCCATTTTTGTCAGTATTTCCGATAATTGATGGGGGCTGTTTCCCTTCACAAACCAAACTCATTACTGCATTTTTTATGGGCTTTGCGTCCCAATCAACAGCTTGAATAACGAGATCTAAACCGTTCCAAACGGCTAAATTATAACCAGAAGAATTAAACACGTTTGATTCTTTTTTATCGGCAACATCATACCTTTGATAATGAGCCAGTGACTTGCCAGAAAATTCAATGTGAACTAACCCAGAACTTGCAACTAGGTGTTTCCTAAAATCGATGGGCTGTGGCGCACTAATTTGTATAGTGCTTTCTCTTGGTGACAGAGCTTTCGTAGTTAGCGGTGCAAGTTCACCATTTAAGAATTGTTGCAGCTCATCTTTGGTGTTTATCGCAGTTATGCGCTGTACCAATGGGCGAACGTTGCGACGAACCAATACAGGCAATGCAATAACATCTGCCTCAACAACAGAGTTTTGCTGCTTTGCCAAGTCCCAAAATGGCGATGAAGAGCGAGTCTTAAATTTAATGACTGGTAAGTGCGGTAACGAATTCCCTTCAAAAGTTAGCTTAGATAAATCCATTTCGTAGCTTGAGTTGCCAGAAAAATGAAAGTTATAAATATGCTCTCCAAATCTAAACCTACGTTGGCCAGCCTCGAATTTGGGTCCCTTCATCCAACTTAGATCATAATTGTTGTTGTAGCTAAGTAACTGGTCAAAAACAAACGAAGAAAAAACTAGCGCAATACGTTCTGGCGCACACGGAATAACACCGTTTTCATCAACTTTAAGTATGCTATAAGTAAAGGGATGGCGTGTTTCAATACAAGAGAAACCATAAAATTCATGTTTACTACTATGCCGGAATGATTTTATGATCTCATTTTCTGACAATGCATATTGCTGCTCAGATACTTGAAAGCCATTTTGTAGAATAATTTTATATTGACCACTTTCTGCTAATTCAGGAAATTGTTGTACCGATGCAATCCATTCATGATCATTAGAACTTTTATTATGCTCAATCCTAATAGAATAGCTCTTATTCGATGGAGAAATCACTTTCATGGCGCCTTCTAATTGCGCAAGAGGTATCTCCAAAGCTTGATGGTTTTCAATCTCAAACTCAACTGGAAAACCGTTAATACGAGATTCAACTCGCAGCCTTATCTCAGGAATAGGCGTCGACAGCATCAAACTTGCTTTTTCTGTCAGTGACGAACCTAGTGCACTAAAAGATTCATCAATCGACACCTGATAATGCGTCATGTACTTAAGGCTAGTTTGCAGGTCACACGACAGTGTATCGAGTTGAATAAAACGCCATTGGCATTGCTCGTTGAGATTATGAGAAAAGTTTACAGCTTGAATTTGTTGCGCAGTGGGAACTGCGCCTAAAATGGCGATATCTTGATTGAATCGAATGTTGATTTGCTTGATGTTTTTGTTGTCATAGGTATCGGTAGTG
>OJBM01000114.1_pt1 | contig 41277 bp, 42 predicted proteins | sample 1591061 | NCBI WGS metagenome assembly OJBM01 (sample SAMN05416872, study PRJEB24817) | seawater metagenome | isolation source: Sea water | place: Canada:Atlantic | collected 2013-11
AACTCGGGACCTACTGATTACAAGTCAGTTGCTCTACCAACTGAGCTATGTCGGCGTTCCGTTTCAGTGGGGCGTATATTAGTGATTTGAATTGCCCAATGCAAACACTTTTTTCAAAAAAAACCACTTTTTTAATAAAAAACTGACCAAGTGTTCAAATACAACGCAATAAGACTATTTAACGTACAAAACCAACCCTTCTAAAACCAGATGAGGCCTATTTAAACCAAGTTCTACTATTTCTGGCGGTAAATGATTAATGCCTCCCCCAGTTAAATAGAGCGTTGGCTCTTCATGATCGGTAAACATCGACTTAGCTTTTTGGATAGCATAAAGCACTGTCCCAGCCAGGGCAGCACGACTACCATTTTGAACGCAGGCTTTAGTATTGGTGCCCATGGTTAGTTCATCACCATGATGACCACCGGCACGAACTAATGCAGTATGCTCTGTAAGCGCCAAATTCATCAATCGAAAACCAGGACTAATCCAGCCACCTAGATGCATTCCACTGCCATCTACGACATCAACAGTCATTGCAGTCCCAATATCAATGACAACAACTGGCCCATTAGCATCTTTGTAAGCCGCAAGAAATGCAAGCCATCGATCGATACCAAGCTTTGTTGGCGCATCATAACTATTGGTAACACCAAACGCTTGAGCAGGACTCGTAATTTGTTGATAACGTACGTTCAGCTTTTTAGATAACGCTTTAACGTGCTGATAATTTTTGCGGTCACCAACGTTAGAATAAATAATTTGATCGACATTACCGATCTTTTCTCGATTAGGGCGATAACAAAAACTCGTCACACTATAACTACCTATATAGTGCATACCGGTGACGCCACCTTTAGCGTCAAGGTGCAGCTGAGCCGCCTTTAATTTGCTATTACCAATCTCGATGAGTAATTTAACACTTGTTGTCATGATGATATTTTTCTCAAAGATATTTCGCCGCCGAAAAATGATTGTACTTGTTGCTCAACCTCTAATAACAAGCCACCTTGAGCATCAACCCCTTTTGCAATACCTTTCACTTGTCGTTGTCCCATTTGTAACTGTACATGTTGATTGATAAAACAATCATACTGATGCCAACGGTCAACAAAAGCATTAAAGCCACAAGACTCAAATTCAGTTAAAAGCTGCTTAAGGTGCGACAAAATACGACCTGCAATATGATTTCTGCTTAATGATAATCCAACTTCATTAATATCTGCATAAGGCTGATCAATCTCTTTAGTTACCGCATCGGGTAAATGCACATTGATGCCGACACCGATAATAATATCGCAGCTGTCAACGCCTTGCCCTTCTAATTCCACTAAAATACCCGCCAATTTTCGACCTTGGTAATACACATCGTTTGGCCACTTTAATCCTAAATTAGGGATCCCTAACTCCGTAAGCGCTTCAACAATCGCGATACCAACAACTAAACTCAGTCCCGTTGTAGCACTTATGCCCTGCTCAAACCGCCAATGGGTAGAGAAATACAGACTAGCGCCCAATGGAGATACCCATTGTTTTCCACGTCGGCCACGCCCTTGAGTTTGAGCTTCACTAAAAATAGTCGTGCCTGACGGGCTATTTACTAATTCGCCAGCGGCTATTGCTTCTTTTATCCAATTATTGGTTGAATCAATGACTGTTTTTACTTTTATAGGAGCAGCTAAAGAGCTAAGTGCCGCGTGACTAATAGCCTCACTATTAAGTAACTCGATTGGAACAGATAGCCGATGGCCTTTCCCAGTCACCGAATAAATATCTAAGCCCAATTTCTGCAATGCCTGAATATGCTTACCAATAGCGGCGCGACTAATGTTATTAGCTTCACCCAATTGTTCTCCAGAACAAAACTCACCACTTGCTAAAGCATTTAAAATATTTTGAGTTATGTGATTAAACATTTTGTTCCTTAATTAACAGCCCTAATGTGCTATAACCTTGACTGCCTATGATATTCACTTCAGGCTCTAAGATTACCCCATATTCTAGAGTAACCCGCTCAATAATAGATTGTGCGAGCGCCATAACATCGCGACTGGTTGCATTGTCTTTGTTAACTAACACTAGCGCTTGGTTTTCATGAACTGCTGCGCCGCCAATTTGATACCCCTTCAACCCGAGTTGATCAATGAGCCAACCAGCAGCAAGTTTCACTTCATGCCCGACCTTATATTGTGGCATTGCGCAATAGTTTGATTTGAGCGCTTGAGCATGATGAGCACTAACAATAGGATTTTTGAAAAAGCTGCCGACGTTAGGGAGCACATCAGGATCTGGTAATTTATTATTGCGCACTCTCATTACTTCATTAGCAACAGATAACGGCGTCGGTTCATTACTTAATTCGCTCGACCATGCTTTTAATTCACCGTAATTAAGCGCAGCTTGCCATTGCTTTGGTAACTTAAACACAACATGATGAATAAAATAGTAACGATTGGTTTTAAAAACACTTTCACGATAAGCAAACTGACACTGTTGATGATTAAAAATAACCTCGTCACCCGTTCGTAAGTCTGTTGCCATCACAGATTCACAAACCTCAGCTAATTCCACGCCATAGGCACCAATATTTTGGACTGGCGCCGCACCAACACTACCGGGAATGAGTGCTAAGTTTTCTAGCCCACCAATGCCTTGCCGTGCGCAATGCATAACAAATTGATGCCAATTCTCGCCACCAGCAACTTTAAAATAATGATTATTTTTATCCTGCCAATGTTCAATACCATGCAACTGATTATGAATTATAGTGCCATCAAAAGTGTCACAAAATAGCATATTAGAACCACCACCTAGAACAAGAAATGGCCGTGTTAGTGGCATACATTCTTTGAGCTGTCCCAGCTCTTTCACCGCAAGGAAGTTGCTCGCAGACGCCTTTAATGCAAAGGTATTTAATAAATGTAGAGACGTGGTTGCCATATCATTGCTTATCTAAATAATTACAGCGGCAGTTTAAAGTAAATTAGCGGTTATGAACAGAATAGAGCGCGACAGAGGTGCCGCGCTGTGAAACTTATGGATTAAATAAGTTCTTTAATGAGCGTATATAAATCAGATTCAATAGCAGCTGCAGTCACTTCGCGCCCCGCACCAGGGCCTCTGATGATTAACGGGTTATCTTGATACCATTGGCTTGTCACTAAAAATACATTGTCTGAAGGCGTTAAAGATGCCAATGCATGGTCGCTCGCAAGTTGTTGCAAACCAACAGACGCATGGCATTGTCCATTTACCCGTTCAAACTGGGCAACATAGCGCACGACTTCGTTACTCTTAGCAGCTTGATTAAATTGAATAGACATTATTTCGTCCATCTCTGTTACGCGCGCTAAGAATTCATCAAGTGGAATATCTCGTAACGCTGGTGGCACCATAGATTCAATAGCAATATCATCTAACTCAATATCTAAGCCACATTCACGCGCTAAAATCAGTAGTTTTCGTTGCTTATCTTTTCCAGATAAATCATCACGAGGATCTGGCTCTGTAATACCAAGCGCTAATGCTTTAAGTAATAAAGTAGAAAACGGTTGTTGATTATCGAAGTTTTCAAATAACCAGCTCAAGGTACCAGAAAATACGCCGCTAATGCCTAAGACTTTATCACCGCTATGATGCAAATCATTAATAGAATGTAAAATAGGTAAACCAGCACCCACACTAGCGTTATATAACCATTTACAATTGTTACTGTACGCCAATTGTTTAATGTCTTTATAAAAACTCAACGGTGCAGAGCCAGCAAGCTTATTTGCGCTGATCAAATGACAGCCAGCATCCAAAAGCGCTGGATACAGATTTGTTAGTCCTTGATCAGCACTTATATCTAAGACAATCAGATCATCAAATGGATGACTCGACAATGTTGAGACAACGTCTGACTGAGCAATCAAATCGGTATCATTGGTAAAATACGATTGCCAGTCACCTGCGTCAATTCCTGAAAAATCGACTACGCTACCCTTTGAGCGCCCGACTGCAATCAATGGTAACGACAAATTAAAGGAGTTCTCCAATTTATCTTGTTGTTCTTGAAAGAGACTAAGCCATTGCTGGCCAATATTACCGGCCCCCATTAACGCAACACCAATCCGCTTTGGCGAACTGTAAATTTTTTGATGCAACAGATAAGCAAGAATATTAACGCGATTCTCTGGCACGATAGCACTTAAACTCATGCCATTCTCAGACAGAACGATTGGCCACTGTGATTCTTTCGCAAAAATCTTCGTAAATATTTTCCGGTACCAAGACACTCCAGCATCTAGTAACGAAATCACGCCACAGCTTTTCTCAACATAGAAATTATCAACGTTATTCGATGCTAAAAAAGCGTCGAAATTGGCACATACTTCTAGGCGAATCACCACCGCAATTTTTTCATTGTGCTGAGTCACCAATAACGGAAAAAATCCATTATCTTCGAGATCAACAATCAATTCTTGATTAACACTCGTACTGTCAAAAATATATAACGAAATATCTTTCGATCCATTAACAATACAATCACCAACATGACCTAATCGGCGGCCTATTTCAGTAAATGCAGCATCCGGCGTAAAACTACTGCGGACACGCAAGGCAATATTATCTTTTGCTAAAGGCTGTAGGGTTCTATGATGTAGGACAGGATTTCCTAACCGTGCCAGCTCTTCAGCTTCAGCTAAACTAAGCTGTTCAATCAGGGCTGCTTCATTGATTAGATTTGGATCGGCACTATAAACACCAGCGACATCAGTCCAAATATTTACCGTACTAGCACCCGCTAATTTAGCAATCAACGTTGCGCTATAATCGCTACCATTGCGGCCAAGCGTCAACGTTTGGTTATCTTGGTTGCGGCAAATAAATCCGGTAATGACTCGTTGCGACGAACGTTTATTGTGGCATAACTCTTGAAATTGCTGTTGTGATAAAGCTTCATCAACAACCGGTGAAATCTCACCTTTAGCCACTAAAAATTGGCGAGCATCGATGGCGCAGCTTTTACGTCCTTTCTCATTTAAGACAGCAGATAACAATCGAGATGACCATACTTCACCACAAGCAACTATACTATTTGCTGTGTAGTTGTCGATACTCTCGTAACATAACCAACTACCTAATGCGTCTAATTCATTATCAAGCAAGCCTAGAACGTCTTGAGGATCTTGCAGTAACTCCTCCACCAATTGACGCTGGAATTGGCGTAATTTATTGAGAGTGTGATGATAGTCGATGCCTTGCTCGGCCATATCGATAAGCGATAACAAGTTGTTGGTCGTTTTACCGGCTGCAGATACCACAACAAGATCATGGGGATGACCATACTGCATTAATAAACCAGCTACGCGCTGATAACACGCAGGGTCAGCTAAACTGCTGCCACCAAACTTGTGTAACGTAATAACTTCATCATTAGGATTTGAAGAAGGTAAAGGGCTTACGCTGTCGCTCATAATGTTCTCTAACTTAAATGGATGCTAAAACAGCATCTAAACTTTGCGATAAATCACTCACTAAATCTTCTACAGACTCAAGACCTACCGATAACCTCATTAAACTATTACTAATACCCGCAGTGATTCGAGCACTTTCTTCCATGCCAGCGTGAGTCATCGTTGCAGGGTGTGCAACCAAACTTTCTACGCCACCAAGACTTTCAGCCAAACAGAATAATTTAATCTCTTGAACAAAGATTTGACTCTGCTCAATATCACCAACCAAATCAAAACTTAACATTGCACCAAAACCTGTCTGCTGCGACAAGGCTAATGCATGCTGGGGATGACTATCAAAACCTGGGTAATTTACTTTCTCAACAGCCGGGTGAGACTGCAGAAACTCCGCTATTTTAGCAGCGCTTTCTTGATGCTGCCTTAACCTAACAGGTAGTGTACGCAAACCACGCATTGCCATATAGCTATCAAACGCCGAACCTGTAGTACCAATGCAGTTAGCCCACCAATCAAGATCAACGCCTAATTGATGGTCTTTAGTAATAATAGCGCCAGCGACAACATCACTATGACCGTTGATATATTTGGTGCAAGAGTGTAACACAATATCGGCACCTAGCTTTAATGGCTGCTGTAAAATTGGGGTTAAAAACGTATTATCAACAACAACATAAGCGCCAAATGATTTCGCCTTAGTTGCCAATGACTTTATATCCACCAAACGCAACAACGGATTACTTGGGGTTTCAATCCACACCATTTTAGGTTGATGAGTTAATGCGGCTGAAAGCGCATCTTCGTCGTTTTGGTCAACAACTTGTAATTTGAACAAACCACGGCGTGCTAAATGATCGAACATACGGTAACTACCGCCGTAACAATCATGAGGAATGAGTAAAGTATCTTGCGGCGATAGTAATTGAATAATAGTCGTGATAGCTGATAAACCAGTGCTCGTGATAACACCGAACGCACCTTCTTCTAATTCAGCAAGTGCTTGCGCAAACTGACTACGTGTTGGATTACCACGACGAGCATAATCATATTCACGTGGTTGGTCATAACCTTTAAAGGTGTAATTACTCGACAAATAAATAGGAGGCACAACAGCTCCGTGCTGCGTATCAGTATCTATTCCACCGCGCACCGCAATGGTTTGCTGCCCTAATTTGCTCATAAAACCTCCAACAAAGGTTGACTTAACGGGTGACTAAGTTATAAAGGATGTCTAGATGGCCAATTTAAACGAACACAACGTAGCCGTCAAGATGTTTAGACGTCTAAATAAAATTAATATCACTAAGATATTTGACAGTGTTCATGTAACCGTTAAAATCGGCAAGATTTTTAACGTGCAGTACTATAATGTACGGCCACATTAACTCACACTATAATAGTAAAGGTAATTTCATGACAGTCTGGAATGGCGAATATATTAGTCCATATGCGGAACACGGCAAAAAGAACGAACAAGTAAAGAAAGTGACCGTGTCTGTTCCATTAAAGCTGTTAAAAATACTGACTGACGAGCGTACTCGTCGCCAAGTCAATAACCTACGACACGCGACTAATAGTGAATTGTTATGTGAAGCATTTTTACACGCTTATACTGGCCAGCCGCTACCTGAAGATAGCGATTTATCAAAAGACAAGCCGAGCACCATTCCTGAAGCTGCACGAGAGTTAATGGAAGAATTAGGTACTTTGGCAGACCATCTAGCTGAAAGCAGCGAAGACTAATTTTATAAGTGCTTGTTAAAAAAGGCGACTTGATAGTCGCCTTTATTGTTTGTAATCACACAGGTAGCTGCAAGCGTAACCTCGCACCACTAAGGCTTGAATCGCTTCGCGCACTAACAGCGCCATGATGCCAATCCATGATTTTTGCCGTGATGGCTAATCCTAAACCGAAATGTCCAGACTCTCTCGATCGCTCCGAGTCCAAGCGTACAAAGGGGTCAAAAATAGCTTGATGCTGATTTGGCGCAATGCCCTGACCATCATCGTCAATATCAATGTAAATACTATTATCGTCACACGTTAATAGGCAAACCACTTGCTGGTTCGCGTAATCAATGCCATTACTAATTAAGTTTTGAACCGCACGATAAAGCCATTGACTATCAACATCACACAATACAACAGCTTCTTCACTTTTAAAGATTAAATTCACCTGTTGTTGATTCGCTAAATCCGATAAATCGTTACACAATGTGTCTAACCAATTAACTAAATCAAGAGATTGTAACCTTACGCTACCTAACTGACGCTCCATGCCTGCGTATTCTAAAAACGCATTGGTCATTTCTTCCATACGCGTCACTTCACTATCCATACGGCTAAGATACTTATCTTTTTTCGCCACATCGTCAGCAGACATTGCAGCCTCAATACCAAAACGCAAGCATGCGACAGGCGTTCTAATATCATGAGACAAACTACGCGCTAGCACTTTGTTGTCCATAAGCAGCGTTTCAATGCGATCCGCCATGGCATTAAAACTGTCTTCGAGTTGTTGAATATATGAAAAGCGAGCCTGTGGCATTCGTGCCGACAAATCACCTTCACCAAACTTTGCAGAGGCATTACTTAATAAGTGTAAACGGCGAGTTAGCGGTAGTGTCCACAACACAATAATGATGCTGACTCCTATGTACAACAATATCGTCAACATTAAATCAATATTAAAACTGCTATGCTCTTCAAGCGCAGGCAGCTGCAAATGCAGTAACGCTGAATCATGCCCTTCAATACGCTTGTATAAATAAGAATCTTGCTCAGAGGCTAAATACAAGCCACCTTGTTGAGAGAGTTGATTGATAAGTGATGATGGTAACGCTACTGAATTTTCATCAACTAAGGACAACGACAAGTTAAAATCCTGCGACAACTGAGCTACAGCTTCTGGCAACTGCTCAACTGAAACCTTACTAAGGTGCGCTGAAAATCCATCGATATTCTGACCGTAAATTGAGATTTCATCTTGATGGTCAGTCGCCGATTCACTCACTAATAAATCAACACCCCAGCCAATAATAAATATAGCCCCTAGCACCACAGCAATGATGCTAAAATAAAATCGCCTCACGATTTACCCCAAGCATCTGCAACAAACAAATACCCTTTACCCCACACCGTTTTAAACTTTTTAGGGTTTTGTGGATCATCATTAAAGAGTTTACGCAGCGTTGACAACATGACGTCGAATCGGCGATCTAATCCATCGTACTCTCTGCCTTTCAATGCCTTAAATACACTATCGCGATCGACAACTTCACCCGCTTGACTCGCAAGAAACCACATAAAAGCAAACAAATTAGTCGATAACTCGATTTCTTTGTCTTGGTATACAACCCGGTTCGATTCTTGGTCCAGACATAAGTCACCAAATATAAGCTGTTTAGTTTCTTGCGGTTGGGCAATACGCTGGCTTAATGCATTATTGATTCTTGCGAGTAATGCTCGTGGGCGTACAGGTTTGATGACATAATCATTGGCGCCAGCCTCTAATCCAATGACTTCATCAAATTCATCAGCGCGGGCGGTTAACATTATTATCGGTAAAGCTGATTTCTCTCGAATAAGATGGCACACTTCGATGCCATTAATGCCAGGAAGCATCACATCAAGCAACACAAGATCAGGCGAACACGTCTCAAATGCCGTCATTACTTTGTCACCTCGTTCGACATGCGTTACAACGTAATCTTGATCACGTAAATATTCACAGACCCAATCAGCCAGTGTCATGTCATCTTCTACCAATAAAATATGTCCTAAATTAGACATGTTCTTCCTCTTAGAATAAACGCCAACGTCTCTTACGAGACGTTTTCTGATGAACCCAAGCGACATCAATAACAGTCGTCGCTAGTTCTTGCTTTGTAGATTGCTCCACTAATACATAAGCTTGTTTGGTCTTTGACTGAAATTCAACATTAAACAAACCATATCGATCAATCGACTCGCAGTACAAAGGCTGCTTAGCATTCCGTTTTGTAATGCAATAACGACCTGGTTTTAAAACAGTAAACCTTAGTGTAATTTGCGCGAAACACGTTCTTCCATGGCGAAGGGCGACACATTTGTTAGGCAGTGCTGTTAATCGAGGAACATCAGTATTTTCAGCCGCATTGAGCAGTCCTGTTACAAATGCACTACTTCCTACGATAAAGTATGGAATTAGGCATCTAAAATACATAATTAAAACCTAGTTTAAAATAGGTTGTATTACTTCGAATACCAATTGGACTGTTGCTCAAATTGTCAGACAAATAACTCTTTGTAATCCCCAAACGCAATGTCCAGTCTTCAGCAAGTGGATAAATTGCATGAGCCTCCGTCTCAATAGCGTAAGCTGCACCAGGTCGATAATTAGGTAAACTTTCTCGAGCGTCCTTTGCATTAATCCCTACATAATAATTTACTGTATCGGCGCTTAAAAACGTTATGCCTGCGCCTAAATATATATCCCAATTTCTATATGGAATTAGATGACTGTAAAAGGTCTCCAGTGCCCAACCATTGGCTGAATTTTCAATATTAATGGTTGCCGTGTCTATGGTGATTAATGCGTCGTCCAAATAATGGGTATATCGCATCGCAATACCGATGGCCTCATTTCGAGGCGATAAATGAGATGCATTACTTTTATCTAAATCCTCCTGACTAATGTCCTCAAAGAAGCTCTTTAGAATGATGTCAACAGCCCAGTCTTCACTAGTGAATACTTGATAGCCAAAGTCAATTTCCGCAGCACTAGAACGCCGGCGGTTAGACTGGATAAAAAATCCTTTGTAGTATAAATCTAAAGAAAACGTGAGCTCCAAATAGTCAATCGTATCATCTTGTTCAACATATTTTAGCGGGTGCTTGTAAAAGCCAGCTCCCATATTGACTTGAATATCCCACAGCCATTTATCACTATCTTTAGTTTTTTCTTCTTCTATTTCTTGTCCATTAGCGCTCATACTTGCTATCAGCAGTATGGCAACCAACCATAACAACCTTGCCATGTTCATCTACCCGTGAATTTTTATCTTGCCAGTGTAGCAAAGTATTAAATCAACGGGCATGGTGAAATTGTTTACTTTTTGTAAGATTACTAAAAACTTGTTTTCAAACCAATCGATAAAAACGGCTCCATGCCTTCTTCGCCTTCAATTTTATAATTGGTCAACGTATCACTCTCCTCTGCTACGTAGTAATAACCTGATTCATTCTTCGCACCCAATGCATTAAGAATCGCAAATGACCATTGAACAGGATGATCATAAATAGTCGACTGCATATTAGCTTGTAAATCTAAACGAGAATAAACAGGTAATGTCTTAGAGTTTAACTCGCCATAATTTGGTAAATAGTGACCTTCATGATCAGGGTTATCACGTAAACCAACAATTGGCGTATAACGCGCGCCGCTGCGCATCGTTAACCGAGCGCCAAAATCCCATTTATCATTAAGTTTGTAGTTAACCACAGCGTTACCAAGCAATGGCGTATCAAGGTAATAGTCTGACTTCATGCCAGTATTGAGATCTGTACGCTCGCTTTTAGACCAGCTAAGTGACGCCCAACCATACCAACCGTCTTGCAAATCTCGCTTTACAACCCACTCAACGCCAACCGCATTTCCTTCAAGCTGATTGTTATACCGAAGCGCTTGCGGATCATTCTCTTCGTCAATTGCTAGGGCAAGATCACCAAGGTTTTTCTGATAAACCTCAACACTCGTTTTCCAAATATCATTAATTTGATAGTCTGCGCCAACAGCATAATGATCAGCAGTTGGTGACTTCAAACTTGGGTTACCAAGTTTTTTTAGCACCGTATCAATATCAGGGAATCGATTGTATTGACCTGCTTTGACTGAAAGCATTAAGTCATCAGTGGCATACCAATTGACAGCCATACGCGGATGGACAAAGTTTTGTTTGGTATAATCGTTACGCTCGGCGCGCAATCCTAATTCAACTTCAACAACATCTGTGACATTCCACATATCGGTTACATATAACGATGTATTGGTGGTTTTCAAGGTATCAATATCTTGGATTCTTTCACCTTTTCTCAATGCGCAATCAGCGTCTTGGTCAGTACAAAAATACGGGATCATATCGTAACTGTAATCGGCTTTACCTTGGTCTACTTCACCGCCAATAACTAGTTTGTGATCGCCAAATTCACGTTGATAACTTGTCGACAGATTCAAACGAGTAAACGTGCTTTCGACAAACTGGCCAGCGCCATAAGATTGCTTTGTTGTGTCCTTGGTGTGACTCAATGTCAGATTAAACGCCTGTGCATCGCCGCCAAAACTATCCCACGCGATCGACTGACTATCAAAACCATTGTCTAGCTTCAAATCACCAATAGAATCAGGATCTGTTCGCCCTTCTTCAGATGCCTTTGAAATGTTTAATCCACCACTATCTTTGGCACCCAATGCCGTAAGCGTTAAACGGTGGTCATCACCAATCAACCATTGATACTTCGCTTGATAATCGCTGCTTTTTGGTGACTTATTGATTGTTAAACCATCTTCTTCTTCACCCTCAGGTAAAAACAAATGCATCAATGACTGTCGATAAGACACGTAAAACGCGTGATCTTCACTAATACCACCTTCAACCATAAAGCCCGCTTTAAGCATACTGGCATCAATAGTTGTCTTAATGTCTTGGTTACGCGGCGCACGTAGTTTCACATCAAAAACACCACCTGTCGCGTTACCATATTGTGCGCCAAAAGCTGCAGGATGAAGTGAGAAGTCTTGCACCACATTTTCATTAAAAATACTGTCGCCAAACAAATGAAAAATATAGCCTACAGGCATTTTATCGATATAAAACGCGTTGTCTTCTGGCGAAGAGCCACGAATTGCAGGTTCACCACCGGCGTCACCACCAGCATATACAACGCCAGGCATTGTAAAAACTGCACTTAATGGATCATTTGCAATACCTGCCACTTTAAATAACTTAGCTGTTTCATCAGAAACTTCCGTATCTGGCTTATTTCGCTGCCCAGTCACTTCAATCACTTCGGCTTTTTCAACTATTTTACGTTTTTTCTCTTGGGCGCTAGTTGCGTGGCTTTGTAGCGCACAACTAATAAGTGACGCTAATAACGTCAAAGTGAATACAGGTCTCATAACAATCATCCTTTAATTTGATAGCTGTAGCTTACGCAGAAGAATTGTTTAATACCGTTTTGCAAATGTAGTGAATGCGTTCGTAAATGTGAGAAATTGTAAGAATGAATGAGGCAGCAGCGATTGCTACTGCTTCATTATTTATCAGAAGACCTAACTAAAAATGGTCTTTTTTATTACGGCGAGATTGTGTTTGAACGGTTTTATACATCTTGCTAAGCGACTTACCCTGAGCACGTTTTTCAGCAATACTGGCACCATTGATAGCTTGCTCACGTAGCAATTTTTTAAAATTTACCAAACGGCGCTCATCTATTTCGCCTTGCTCCACAGCTAAACGAACAGCACAACCGGGTTCTTGTTCATGTGAGCAATCGCTATATCGACATTGCTTTGAGTATTCGCCAATATCGTTAAAAGTTGCGCTCACACCCTCTTCACAGGCCACTAGTTGCAGCTCGCGCATTCCAGGAGTATCTATTAATACCGCTCCACTACACATAAAGTGCATTGAACGAGCCGTTGTCGTGTGTCGTCCTTTAGAGTCATCGTCACGGATCCTACCCGTTTCCAATGCCTGCTCATCAAGCAACGAATTCACTAATGTCGACTTGCCCACACCGGAAGAGCCAAGAACAGCAACCGTTTTTCCAGTGCGACACCAAGATAATAAGCATTCAACACTACTGTGATCGAGCGCATTCACCGTTTCAATCATTAGTAAGGGATCTAACGCTTGAACCTGCTGCACATAATGCGCAGTATTGTCGCATAAATCAGCTTTTGTCAGTACGATGACAGCCTCGGCGCCAGCTTCATTTACAAGTGCAAGATAACGTTCTATTCGACTCAAACTAAAGTCATCATTGAGTGAACTTACAATAAATACTGTATCAATATTCGCAGCAATTAACTGCGCTCTAATTTTGCTACCAGCAGCTTTGCGACTAAATTCAGACCGCCTGTCGAGCAATCTAATAAAAACATTGTCGCGATCGAGTAACAACCAATCACCGACCGTAATAGCTGGCATCTTATTGGTGTAATGCAATTGAATTTTACCGTGCTCAGAAAGAAGCTCTACGTAAGAGCGGTGTTGTGCAACAACACGAGCAGTGACAGTGGTTTCCCACTCGTTTAATGAAATTTGTTGTTGAAAAGTAGGTGACCATCCCATACGAGATAGTGAATAAGGTGTAGTCATAATAACCCCTGACGTTTTCACGCCATCAATAAAATAGGTGGGGCTTAAATGCCCCGGTTAAAGCAACCGGGAGCTAGCGTTATACGCTTAGCTAATTTCCCGGAAGGTGTTGACTACAATCATGAATACCCTCCATTTTTAAATTTATTTCTTTATGCATCGCCAATGTATCAAATGCTAAATTGATGTCAACGACACGCTTGTGTTTATCTGAAAAAGCGCAAAAAAAACCGCTTCATATAATGAAACGGTTTTTAATCACATAATTGACCAATGGAGAATTACTCCATATAACCTTTTGGCATTTCAATGGCAGCCACTTCAGAATCAATCGCTGCTTGCGCAACAGCCTTTGAAACGCGGGTTAATAAACGTGGATCCATTGGCTTAGGAATAATATATTCTTTGCCGAAAGTTAATGACTTATACCCACTGGCTTTTAATACTTCGGCAGGCACTTCTTCTTTCGCAATTTGACGAATTGCGTGTACAGCAGCCACTTTCATTTCCTCATTAATCGTCGAAGCACGCACATCTAACGCACCGCGGAAAATGAATGGGAAACACAGCACATTGTTTACTTGATTTGGGTAATCACTACGACCAGTCGCCATAATTAAATCTTTACGGGCAGCGTGTGCCAGCTCTGGTTTAATTTCAGGATCAGGATTCGAACAAGCGAAGATTACTGGCTTATCCGCCATCAATTTAACATGTTCAGCGCCAATAACATCAGGGCCAGATACACCAACAAAAATGTCAGCGCCACTAATAACTTCTTCAAGGGTACGCATATCAGTATTGTTAGCAAAACGGCGCTTATATTCATTTAAATCATCACGATTCGTGTGAATAACGCCTTTGCGATCTAACATGTATATTTTTTCACGCATCGCGCCACATGAAATTAATAGCTCCATACAAGAGATTGCTGCGGCACCCGCACCCATACAGACAATACGAGACTCTTCAATCTTCTTACCTTGAATATCAAGCGCATTAAGCATGCCGGCTGCCGTCACAATAGCAGTACCGTGTTGATCATCATGAAAAACAGGAATTGAACAACGCTCTTTTAGCGCCTTTTCAATCATAAAACATTCAGGTGCTTTAATGTCTTCAAGGTTAATGCCACCAAAGGTATCGGCGATGTTTGCTACCGTATCAACAAACTCATCAACGGTACGATGCTTTACTTCAATATCAATAGAATCAATGTTTGCGAATCGTTTAAACAACAACGATTTACCTTCCATGACAGGTTTAGAAGCGAGCGGCCCCAGGTTACCTAATCCTAAAATCGCTGTACCATTAGTAATAACAGCAACTAAGTTACCTTTACCTGTGTACTTATAAGCATTTTCCGGATCTTGAGCAATCTCACGAACTGGTTCAGCAACACCTGGGCTATATGCCAATGCTAAATCTTTTGCTGTTTCAGCTGGAGTTGAAAGCTCTACACTAATTTTGCCGGGTGTTGGCAACGCATGGTAGTCAAGCGCCTGTTGACGAAAGTCAGTCATTGTTTTGCGGTTTCCTAGGTTAATCGCTGAGTTAAAATGAAATAAGCTTGGTAAATTTACCAAGTCACTTTTAGACTTTATAAAATACGCTTAAAGTGGTTAATTACAAGCCATAAAATTCAATTAATTGCTGATCCAACCAGACTCATTCTCTTTGACTTTAACCGCAGATGAAATTGATGAAAACTATGTAAATTTTTTGATAAAAAATGGTAAAAATAGATGTTAAATAGCTAAATACCATCATTAAAATTGATTAAACATTCACCAAACAACATTTTATTGGCATATTCTCCACTTTCCTTAAATATCATTTGAATTTATTACCATCCTATAACTTTTTATTATTAACTATATAAAACTTAACAGTTAATGTTATATTCAAGCTTTTCTATTACAAGGAAGTCTAAATGAAACGCCTATCTCTCGCCCTTATTTTGTCTGCTTTAGTTACACCACAAGTCTTGGCCAACGACGTTAAAGATATTAACAACCCACATACCATTTTTATTGGCATAGGACATGGTGACGTTGAATTCCAATATACACTCGATGGTCTGTCTAAAAAAGACGATCGTACTAGTGAAGTAGAGTTCTCCGGGTATCGCTATCAATTTAACGAAACTTGGGCAATAGATGCTAGATATATGCGTGGAAAGCCAGGCTTTTTTACGGGATTGTTTCATTCAAGCAGTAAAGTAAGCTTCCATTCTCGTATAGTGTCAGCTCAGGGTCAACTGCCATTGAGTAAACGATGGTCTTTGTACGGTAATTTAGGCATAAATAATTATGACTGGGACATTGTGACAAGTTCAAATAACGGACAGGTTGAGCGCCAAGCATTACAAAAAGAAAATGGAACGGGCCTCTTTGCGGCTGCAGGAGTTAAAGTTGCTTGGGAGCGAGTTGAGCTTACTTTTGATTATCAAGTTCTAAAAATGGGCGACCTAGACACAGACGTTTTCACACTGGCTGCCGGATTTAAGTTCTAAAACGGATAAAGCTATACAATAGACACAAAAAAAGCACCCGAAGGTGCTTTTTACTCAAATCAAAAGAAATATTATTTCTTAGATTTAAGTGAACCGAAACGTGATTTGAACTTATCAACACGGCCACCAGCGTCAGCAACTTTTTGCTTACCAGTGTAGAATGGGTGACAAGCAGAACATACGTCTAGTGCTAGATCTTTACCAACTGTTGAACCAACGTTGATTACGTTACCACATGAACATGTTGCAGTGATTGCTTCGTATGTAGGGTGGATATCTTGTTTCATTAGAAAAACCTCTAAATAGTTCGCATCGCTAACAAACCCGAAGTCTGACACCATACGAAGATTATAAATAAATATTAGGGCGCGGATTATATAGCAATGTTTTTGCCCTGACTAGCGGTTTAAATAAATAAACAACCATAAAAAAGAATAAACTGTGAAAACGATCCTGTATCGATCCTTTCATCAACACTCGCATCATTATTCAATTGCAGTTAAACTCATTTCATCTGACAACACCATATACTCCAATGACTCACGAAACCTTGCTTGAAGTTGCTGTACCAACGCCGCTTACCAGACCTTTTAACTACCTCTGCCCTACGGATATTAAACTTCCCGTCGTTGGTGCACGTGTGGTCGTGCCGTTTGGTTCAAGAGAGCTAACAGGTATGGTAACAAACCACGTTACCGAACTTGACGATTCAATTGATGAAAGCAAGCTCAAACCTATTATTTCAGCGCTAGATGATGAACCACTCCAACCGCCGTCATTTCATAAATTGCTAACGTGGGCGAGTAACTATTATCACTACTCACTAGGTGAAATCTATAATCAATCGTGGCCAGCCTTATTAAGAAAAGGCGAAGCAGCAATACTCCAGCCTGTTATGCAATGGCAACTCTCCGAACAAGGAAAGCTCACCGAGTTAGATGAGCTAAAGCGCGCTAAAAAACAACAACAATTACTAGCGCACATGCAGCAAAATCCGATTCAAACACCTCAACAACTTAAAGATTCGGAATTTGCGTCACCAGCTATCAAGGCGTGTACTGAAAAAGGCCTAATCGAACTGACAGAAAAACCAACACCTGCGCCCTGCCTCTGGAATGAAGACCACATTAATCAAAACGACAAACTTGTTCTTAACCCCGAACAAGCGATTGCCGTTGCAGCTATTAACAACAAAACAACCTATCAAACCAGTCTATTACTAGGCATAACCGGCAGCGGTAAAACCGAAGTTTATTTACAAGCGATTGAGCGAGTGATTAGCGAAGGTAAACAAGCCTTAGTTATGGTGCCAGAAATTGGATTGACACCTCAAACACTTAGTCGTTTTCAGCGCCGTTTTAATGTGCCTATAGTCTTCTTACATTCAGCACTGAATGACAAAGAGCGATTAGATGGCTGGCTCAAAGCTAAACAAGGCATAGCTGCCATTATTATTGGTACGCGCTCAGCTATATTCACCCCGATGTTAAGACCAGGGATGATTATTGTTGATGAAGAGCACGATGGCTCATTCAAGCAACAAGATACCTTTAGATATAACGCCCGAGATCTAGCCGTCGTTCGTGCTAACACCGAAAACATCCCACTCGTCATGGGCAGCGCAACGCCAAGTTTTGAAACTATTCACAATGCTGACATGGGTAAGTATCAGTTATTAACGCTCACTAAGCGTGCTGGAAATGCAAGTACCGCCAGTCATCAGCTTATTGATATTAAAGGGCTGCATTTACAAAGCGGATTGTCACCACAACTCATTGAGTTAATGCGTCATCATCTCGATCGTGGCAATCAAGTAATGATATTTTTGAATCGCCGTGGTTATGCCCCTGCTCTGCTGTGTCACGAGTGTGGTTGGGTTGGTGATTGCCAGCGCTGTGACGCCAATTACACTGTTCATCAACAATACCGTTATATTCAATGTCATCACTGTGGTGACCAGCATCCCATTCCTTATCAATGCCCAGGATGCGGCAGTACACAATTAGTCACAGCAGGCGTAGGCACAGAGCAACTAGAGCACACCATTAACGAATTATTTCCCGAGTTTAAGAGTGTACGAATCGATCGCGATAGCACTCGTCGCAAAGGCGCACTCGATGAATCACTTAATGCCATCAACAACAACGACTATCAAATTCTCATCGGTACCCAAATGCTTGCCAAAGGGCATCATTTTCCTGATGTCACCTTAGTCGCAGTGTTAGATGTTGATAGTGCACTGTTTAGCGGCGATTTCCGAGCCAGCGAAAAACTCGCACAGCTTTACTTACAGGTTTCAGGTCGTGCGGGACGTGCGAGTAAGCCAGGGCAAGTTGCCTTACAAACTCACCATCCGGAACACGCTCTGCTGCAACTACTCAACGATAAAGGCTATATGGCGTTTAGTGAAGTGGCGATGAAAGAACGTCGCATTGCCCAACTTCCACCTTATTGGCATATGGCGCTATTGCGCATCGAATCCCATAAAGGCGATCTCATCACCGCGTTTAATCAAACCATTCACGATGTCGCCATGCCTTTGCTACAACAATTAGGCAGCAAAGACCATCCATTACGTCAAATAGGTCCAATGCCATCACCAATGGAACGCCGCGCTGGTAAATATCGCTGGCAAGTCATCTTTGAAGCATCAACACGCAGTCGATTACATTCATTTATTGATGCACTTCAAGCCGAATTAGCAAAACATAAATCAAGCCACAAGGTGCGTTGGTCAATAGATGTAGACCCGATAGACATGGTTTAAACGGCCAAATGAGTTACTTCAAAGATAAGACTAAAGTCTGCTTTTAAAAAAAATTGCTCAAAATTATTAAATTTGCGCCACAGCGCCCTAGTGACGCCAGATTTTTTACGATAGACTTAGCCGTTATAGCCGTGTGAAAAACGCGGATAATAAATAATAGCAATGACAATAATCAACGAGTGGTAAACAAACCTAATGAAAGACAATATCCAGCAATTACTTGAACAGACCGTCGAAATTTTAAAGCAAGAGAACATCTTGCCAGCAGATGCAGCGCCGCGAATTCAAGTAGACCGAACCAAGGATAAGTCTCATGGTGATTTCGCCACTAATTTAGCGTTAATGACATCAAAAGCAGCGGGTAAAAACCCACGCGAACTTGCGCAGTTAATTTGTCAGCATTTACCAGCATCAGCTGTTATCGAAAAAACCGATATTGCTGGTCCTGGTTTCATTAACTTCTTCGTTGCTGATAATGCATTAACAGACCAACTAGAAGCCGCTTATCAAGACAGCCGCTTAAACATTCAAGTGGTTGCTAATTCACAAAACATCGTTGTTGACTACAGTGCACCAAATCTTGCTAAAGAAATGCACGTAGGTCACCTGCGTTCAGCAATTATTGGCGACAGCGTTGTACGCACGCTAGAGTTTTTAGGCCATAAGGTAACCCGTCAAAACCACGTTGGTGATTGGGGTACACAATTTGGCATGTTGCTAACCTACATGGAGCGTTTGCAACAACAAGGCGGTGAAATCTCAATGGAGCTTCACAACCTAGAACAATTCTACCGCGCCGCAAAAACGTGTTTCGACGAAGACGAAAGCTTCTCAACACGCGCTCGTGAAATGGTTGTAAAACTACAAAGCGGCGATGAAAACTGTCAGAAATTATGGCAACAATTTATCGATATTTCGCTAAGTCACTGTCAAGAAACCTACGACCGTTTAGGTGTAAGCCTAACCCGCGAAGACGTGATGGCAGAAAGCTCATACAACAACATGCTCGCAGGCGTTGTCGAATCATTAGAATCACAAGGTCTATTAATTGAAGACAACGGCGCACAATGTGTGTTCCTTGATGAGTTCAAAGGCAAAAACGACGAACCTCTGCCAATCATCATTCAAAAAACTGGTGGCGGCTTCTTGTATGCCACAACAGACATGGCAGCAACTCGCTACCGTAACGACGTATTAAATGCCGATCGCGTTTTATACTTTGTAGATGCGCGTCAAAGCCTGCATTTCCAACAAATCTTTACCCTAGCCAAAAAAGCTAACTTTGCACGCCCAGAAATGTCGCTTGAGCACATGGCATTCGGTACTGTAATGGGTGAAGATGGCAAACCATTCAAAACTCGCTCTGGTGAAGTGGCTAAATTAGCCGACCTACTAACTGAAGCACAACAACGCGCATTCGATTTAGTAAAGTCTAAAAACCCAGACATGAGCGAAGATGAGTTGAAGAAAATTGGTGACGTTGTTGGCATCTCAGCAGTGAAATACGCTGATTTATCTAAAACACGTACCAGTGATTACACATTTAGCTTCGACAGCATGTTAAGTTTTGAAGGTAACACTGCACCATACATCTTGTATGCATACACTCGTGTATCGAGCATCTTTGCAAAAGCTGGTGTTGATGCAGCTAACTTACAGGGCGATATTCAGCTTAACAGCGATCAAGAAAAAGCATTAGGTGCTAAGTTAATGCAATTTAACGAAGCAGTTAACCAAGTAGCCGACAAAGGTCTACCACACGTTATGTGTAGCTACTTGTTCGATTTAGCTGGTACCTTCTCAAGCTTCTACGAAGCCTGTCCAATCCTAGTTGGTGATGACGAAGCCCTTAAACAAAGCCGCTTAAAACTAGCCGCACTAACAGCTAAAACCTTAAAACAAGGTTTATCGTTGTTAGGCATCGAGACGCTGGAGCGCATGTAATCCATGCCTGATCACGCTAAAAAAGGCCGCCCTAAAAAACCGGCGGCCAAACGCAATACTCGCGGTAAAAAAGCACAACCAAGCGGCCCTAAGCCGCGTGTATGGTTTATGTTGTTTTTGGTGATTTTAATTGCTGGTGGTTTCGGCTACTTTTTAATGTACATTAATGGCAGCGCAGAAGAACAACCTGTTGTTATTGAAAAAGTTAAGCCTAAGAAAAAAGCCATCGCAAAAAACAAGCCTATCCCGAAGGCCCCAGAAGAATCTTGGGTGTACGAATCGCTTGATAAAAAAGAAATCACCGTCGATTTACCCAACGATGACATTAAAACGGTCAATCGACGTTATCGTTTGCAATGTGCAAGCTTTAAAGCATTATCTCAAGCGGAAGAGATGAAAGCTAAAATGGCCTTTATGGGTGAAGAGCCCAATATCAAAAAGGTCAAAGGCTCAAAAGGCACATGGTACCAAGTCATCCTTGGACCGTACGACAACAAGCGTCAGGCTGAAAAAACGCGCCACAAAATGCAGCGTGCTAACATCAATACTTGTGAGATTTTTTACTGGACCTAACGAACAGTTAAAATCAACACACAAAAAAGGCGTCGAAAGACGCCTTTTTTATTTTCCAACTAAGCAACAGCAATCAACTAGTCACCGTATCCCCAAGGCACCGCAGGCGGAGAAATCGGCTTGGTTAAATCAAAGTCAACTCTAAACTCGCGTCCTTCGCGGATCATACGATAGGTGAATTTTTCAGGGTAAATAAACATCTGCCATGTATTACCACTAGACTGGGGAATACCTTGTTGAGCAAATAACTCTTTTGAATATTGGTCGGCGGGAAAAGATTGTACGCGATCCCAACCCGCATCAAGTGTGTGGCCACCATACATAGTAGAGTCATCATAACTACCGTCAGACTGGCGATGATCGTGCTTTAACGAAATACCCGAACCTGTTTTGGTCAAAATCCAAGTGCGTGAGGCATCATTGCCAACATGAAATGGAATTTGTAATTCACGGTCACTACAGCGGCGCACATGCATCACGAGTTTCTTGCCAGCAAAACCACCACCTTTGGCGTTATCGACAGTTATCTTGCCTTCATACGCTTTACCACAGTGTTTTCTAATATGATCCAAATAGGCATCATGCGTTGCAATAGAAACTTTTGGCGCTGGTAACACTACTGATTTTCCACTAGTGTTCTTGAGGTCTGCTGCATTCACGCCAGCAATAAGACATGTTGATAACACACATGCGCTAGCTTTTATCAAATGTAATTTTTTCATTTCGAAACCAAGTTTAAACGAAGAATTAGCTGATACTAGCAGTAACTTTTGCCAGACGACAGCCATATAGCTCTATAAGTAAACTAAATTTAACTTTTATATAAAAAAGAGCAATTTCCTTACTAAAAGTAAATTATGATTGACTTATATGGTGATGACACTTAGTTTAAGTATAAAAGTAAATTAAAATTAACTTATATGAATAATGCACCTAAAGCTGGTACTGGACGCGCTGTTAAAGCTACCCAAATGCCCGATCTTGCGGATAAGTTCTCCACGCTCCAACTGGCAAAAGCCATTACAGCAAAACGCACCGGACTAAAGCTAACACTTGATGAGGTAGCCCGAACTCTCGTTATATCAAAGCCGACACTGATAAAAATCGAGAAAGGCGATAGTAATGTGAAACTCGCTAATCTATTAAAAGTAATGGAATATTTAGGCCTATCTTTTAGCGTTATTTCAGATGATGAAAATAACATTTCAGAGGTAAACGACGATGGATGGTTCTAATGAAAATCAGCTGATTGTTTACATAGGTCAACAGCGCAAAGTTGCCACTATAACATTGGATAAAAACTCTGAATCCAATATCCATTTATCTTACGATGAAGCATGGGTACAAAGTGGTTTCGCTATTTCTCCTCATCTGCCATTAAATGGTGATTTTAGTACCCGCGAAGTGCGAAACTTTTTACAAAATCTACTCCCCGAAGGTACTGGCTTAGAAGAAATAACAAGCAATACGACTATCTCAAAAAACAATGTTTTCGGATTAATCAAAGTCATTGGTGAAGAGACTTCTGGTGCGCTATCGTTCAAGGCAGCCGCTAGCACTCTTAAAAAAACCTCTTATCGTGAAATTTCCGAAGAAGAATTGAACATTAAGCTATCCAGATTTAAAAATAATGGCGAATCAGTTACCTACTGGGATGGTAAAACGCGTCTGTCTGTCGCTGGTGTACAAGACAAACTGAACATATTAGAAATGGACGATAAATTAGGTTTTGGCGAAGGCGAGTTATGTTCAAACAAAATATTTAAATTTGAAACAGGGAAAGCTCCTTTTATTGCAGCCAATGAGTTGTTCACCATGCTGTTGGCTAAAGAAGTACAACTTACTAATTCTCCAGTTGAAATCCGCACCTATGGAGGTGTTCGCACCTTTGTTATCGAACGCTTTGACCGACGTATCGAACAATCTAAACAGAGAGTCGCTCGTCGGCACGTTATTGATGGCTGCCAAGCAACAAATCTACCACCATCCTATAAATATGAGCGTCAACATGGTGATGATGGTGACGGAGTTTATTATCGCGATGGCGTCTCTTTTCCAAAGTTATTCAATGTAAAAACATCAAATAATCAGGCTTATCAAACAGTATTGATCAAATGGATGATTTTTAATATTTTGGTAAAGAATTACGATGCTCATGGCAAAAATATCAGCTTTTTTGTCACTAAACAGGGACTAGAACTAACGCCCTTTTACGATTTGGTAAATATAGAAGCAATAATCCAAACAATTCATAACATGAACGCTTCAGAGGCCCAAACTCCCAGTATTTCAAAAAGTTACGCCATGTCTATTGGCGACTATGAAGCTGATAATGCAGGTAACTTTAACAACCCAATAACCGCTTATATGCTCGCTGATTTTGCTTATGAATTTGGTATTTCTTTAGCAAGGTTGCAACTTCTTATCAGCACTACGATTCACAGTGTTTTAGGTGCTATTACGATAGCCAAAGAAAATGCGCTAAAACAACAACTAACCGATGAAGAAATTGATCATATTGATTTGTGCATAAGCATAATCAACAAAAGCGCCACTAAACTAAATAACGAAGTAGCATTACTCCCCGAAATGAAGCCGTTATTTGAAGATTAGAAAACCCAAAAAAATAGACACCGCAGTGTCCACTTTTTAGTTTTAGAGCCGATGTTTAAAGTTACCAAACTTCTTTGCGATCACCATAACGGACGATCCAACCCGTTATATAAGCACCTAAAAAGAATGTCGCAGACCCAAATTTATCATCGTTAAAAATCAAAAATACAAAGCCCAAGGCGAGTAAAAAGAACTCGACCATGAGTACGTGGCGTCTGGTGTATACACCAAACATGTTAGCTCTGAACCACCAAGGCAGTTCTTTCCATTGCGCAGATTCTTTATCAATCACTGTAATTTCCTCCGTTAGTTTTGAAATATCTACTTCAAAAACAGCGGCGAGGCATTTGAGTGTTTCTAAGCTGGCTTTGTTGCCACTCTCTACACGTTGAATAGTACGTACATTTAAGCCACAAGCGTCAGCTAACTGTTCTTGTGACCAACGATTTTTCTCTCGTAGTTTTTTGACTATCATTTTCGATTCCTCACCAATGTTCGGAAAAATATTGCCATTAGATTAGCATTGTCGGCCACGACTTTCGCCCGACATTCGCTATTTTACTGGCTTATCACTATGTAAATAGGCACTAACCAACACCGTTCACAAAGGCGATAACGTGTGGAAAATAGTCATCCACAGCCTTGGGATGAGTCAACATATTGATGTGATTATAATCTAGCGCATTACCGTTAGCCTTACTTAAAATGGTGTGTTTGCCATGCCCCATTTCTTCGCTAAAACGTCTGACGTCTTTTGGATGACCAAGCACAGGATCTTTTAATGCAGCAATAAACCACGTGCGCGGCCAACTAATATTTTTAGCGGCGCTAGCATAATCGAACCCATCTCGCGGATCGATCCATGCCACATCGCGCACCCACAATTGCCCTTCACTAATGGATAAATAGGTTTCGTTATCACTGCCCATTTTCCACTGTTTAAATGGAAAGAACCCTTTTTTCTTCGCGAGCCAAGGGCCAAAGCGTTTCCATAAAAACTCGACTTTAAACAGACGCTCAAAGCTCCATTGCTTAATAGTGCGCTTAGTGCCAAAAAAGACCTGTGACTCAACAGAATCCACCAACTCTGGAAAACGTATTAGCGCCGCACACATCACTACACCACCCCATGAATGTGCCATCCAGTGAATTTTAGAATGATTAGTGTGCCGTTCAAGTACCCAGCGATGACACTCAGGTAGCGTGTGGGCAATCATTTCAAATTGTCCGTGATTATTATCTTTACCAATCGGCGGTGTGCTTTGGCCACGACCGCGTGAATCAATCACATAAACGGTATGGCCAGCACGCGCTAATGTACTTGCCAAGCCCTTGCCTGATTTTGAGTAAAAAATGCGGCCATCTTCAATAGCGCCATGAAGCATTAACACCGGCGGCAAATCTGTCGGTTGCTCAGGTGCAATTTCTCGCAGGTGAATACGATGATCATCAAAATCAATGTGGTGAGAATGTTGGACTATCATAGTTAACAAATTTAAGCGCTTAATTAAAACAAGAGTTTAAAAGTAACCTAATCGAGAAGAATACACAAACTCATGACTTCCCCTTGAATTTAGCGTACCTGTCCCCACTTCTATTTTATGTCTGATTTGAAGTATTCAAATCAAAAATTTCGCGCACTCTGCGCTTATCTCATATAAAGGACAGATAATGACTACGATAGTATCTGTACGCCGTGAAGGCAAAGTTGTCATCGCTGGTGATGGTCAAGTATCACTGGGTAACACAGTAATGAAAGGCAATGCACGAAAAGTGCGTCGTTTATACAACAACAAAGTATTAGCAGGATTTGCTGGCGGCACCGCCGATGCGTTTACTTTGTTTGAGCGTTTTGAAGCCAAGTTGGAAATGCACCAAGGCAACCTTACGAAAGCAGCCGTTGAATTAGCTAAAGACTGGCGTAGTGATCGCGGTTTGCGCAAACTTGAAGCCCTTTTGGCGGTTGCTGATCACACAGCATCGTTGATCATTACAGGGAATGGCGATGTTATTCAGCCTGAAAATGATTTAATTGCCATTGGCTCGGGTGGCCCTTTTGCACAAGCAGCAGCCACTGCATTACTTGAAAATACACAATTAGATGCCAACGATATCGCTACTCGCGCTCTCACTATTGCTGGCGATATTTGTGTATTTACCAACGGCAATCAAACTGTTGAAACCTTAGACATCGAAACAGACAAAGCGTAGGACGATACCATGACACAAATGACACCAAGAGAAATTGTTTCTGAGTTAGACGCTCACATCATTGGTCAAAGCGATGCAAAACGCGCTGTTTCTATTGCGCTACGTAATCGCTGGCGTCGTATGCAACTTAACGATGAGTTGCGTCAAGAAGTTACGCCTAAGAATATTCTAATGATCGGTCCTACCGGCGTTGGTAAAACCGAAATCGCTCGTCGTTTAGCCAAGCTTGCTAACGCCCCTTTTATTAAAGTAGAAGCAACTAAATTCACTGAAGTGGGTTATGTAGGTAAAGAAGTTGATCAAATCATTCGTGATTTAGCCGACGTTGCCCTAAACATCACTCGTGAAGAACAAATGAGTAAAGTACGTTATGCCGCTGAAGAAGCTGCTGAAGAGCGTATTTTAGATGCTTTATTACCACCAGCACGTGGCGGTTTTGAAGAAGAAGAAAAATCGGCAGACTCTAGCACACGCCAAGTATTCCGTAAGAAATTGCGTGAAGGCAAACTAGACGATAAAGAAATCGAAATTGAAGTGGCAGCGCCGCAAGTTGGCGTTGAAATCATGGCACCTCCAGGTATGGAAGAAATGACCAACCAACTTCAAGGCATGTTCCAAAACATGGGCAGTGCCCCTGCTAAAAAACGTAAGATGAAAATCAAAGACGCGTTCAAAGCATTGCAAGAAGAAGAAGCTGCCAAGCTTGTTAATCAAGATGATTTGAAAGAACAAGCTGTCGACATGGCAGAACAAAACGGTATCGTATTTATCGACGAAATCGACAAAATTTGTAAACGTGGTGAAGCGTCTGGCCCCGATGTTTCTCGTGAAGGTGTACAACGTGATTTACTACCATTAATCGAAGGATGTACGGTTTCAACTAAGCACGGCATGGTAAAAACTGATCACATCTTGTTTATCACCTCTGGTGCATTCCAAGTGTCTAAGCCGTCTGATTTGATTCCTGAACTGCAAGGTCGTTTGCCAATTCGTGTTGAGTTAAGTGCATTATCAACTGAAGATTTTGTGCGTATTTTAACAGAGCCAAACGCATCACTAACTGAGCAACACAGAGCGTTGTTAGCGACGGAAGGTGTTGATATTGAATTTACGGATTGTGGTATTCAGCGTATTGCGGAATCTGCATGGCAAGTAAATGAGCGTACTGAAAACATCGGCGCGCGTCGTCTGCACACTGTTCTAGAGCGTCTAATGGAAGAACTTTCTTACCATGCATCAGATCGCACTGGCGAGTCAGTAATAATCGACGCAGCTTACGTTGATAAATACTTAGACGATTTAGTTCAGAATGAAGATTTGAGCCAGTTTATTCTTTAATTAATACACTGCATACAAGAGCCGTTTAATCATTTGATTAAACGGCTTTTTTATTTTTATAATTTAGTAGGGTCTGTTGATCTTTGTGGTTCAAATTTTGTTCAATCTAAAAGGATTTTGGGTAAGGCATGAGGATTGATGCTGGGTTTACCCCAGTGAATGACGAATAACGCTGCACAAAATACTTTTAGGTGAATCCTACGGACAGCATTTGTTTGTTATTTCTACGGCGTTATCGCCTATTCGTGTATTGCTACATGGATGTAGCTCATTAGGATAATGCAGGAGCTATTATCGAGCCAGCTACACCACATAGGCTCTGCCTTGTAGAACCCCCAAACAAATTGCTGCAAAAATGAACTTAAAAGTTCAACAGACCCTAATACTACGAAAATAAAACAAGAATCAGGCAGCGGAATGTATAAGCAAGTCAGCATATTTATCACGCTATTGTGTTTATCAATCACAGTTAACGCTCAACACTTAGCGCAAAATCAATACGTTAAAGACCAAGTTATAGTCACATTCGACTTAAAGCAAAAAGTTGATGGGTTAGATTTTGAAGTAAACTATATTTATCAACCCATTGAAAGTGACTTAAAAGTCTACATTGGCAAGAAGTTATTTGACGGTGAGCATTGCCCACCCGAAGGCTACACCACCAAATTAACCCAAGATATCGCTGTTTATAGAGATGAAAAATTAATCTGGAAAGGTAGCGGTTACTTTGATTCTTTACGTTTTTCATCTGACGGAAAAACATTCAAAGTTTTTCGCCATTTCCATAATAAAAGTCAGAGAATTATCATTAATGATTTAGTCACCATACATGAAAATAGGTATGCGCATTACGAAGAGGGTTACGTTCCGGACGACCAAGAATCTCGCCCTTGTTTCTTGAACTACGAAGGATTTGATGAGCATCTCATTTCAAATTCAGGGACACACTCTCTTTCATTTTTTATACACGACGGACTAGAAACACCATTTTCTATTTGTACGATAAAAAAGCAAGAAAGTGGCTTAGTTTGTCAAGAAGTTAAACCCGACTGGACAAATCAAAATGCTTTTTTCAAAGCACAAATTGTCAGTGAGAATGAAGTATATGTGCTGTATGAACATATGCTAACAAGACAAAGCCCTAGTAAGACATTTTGGAATACAAAATTTTCAGATAAATTTCATGAAAAATTCAACAATTTTTTTGTCTATAAAAACCTTCTCATTGTAAACGGAATGAATGACATAGCTGTTTTTGATAAAAGTAATGGGCAGATACTTTGGCAACGCTCAAGACGAGGTGAAGAAAAAGTCTTACAGACATTTGATTCAGTATTTGCTAAAAATAATCAACTCATATTCCAGCTTGAAGGCACCACTATCCACGGCGCGCAAAGCTTAAGTCAGTTCATAGAGTAACTACAGCGAGATAAAAAGAAGGCTTTATCCATCGATACAGATGATTTACTATTCTCGCTACATTGACCACGGATGACCAAATGCGTACTTTTCAATTCATCACTATTGTTTCACTATTTCTAATATCGATGCTTAGCAATTCATCAAGTGCGAGTGTCTATGACCAAGTGAGCTATAAGTCTGGTAAAACTAAGGTTGTTTCAGGAATATCACATCGCGCCAATAACTATTATAAGCACCTTCAAACTGGTATTACTGTTTATGCATTAGCAACTGAATACGAAGCAAACAACCCATCAATCCCTGAGTTTTGTTCAATCGATGCAAGTTATTATTATGAACTCACCGTTACATTTAAAAATGAAACTTTGTGGCATGGTAAGGGAATTTTTGACGAACCTGTTTTTTCACCAAACGGGAAAACGCTATGGTTAACTAGACGTTTTGATCACATAATTCAACATACAGTCATTACAAATGGTATTGTTAAAAGCATTTCTGAACCTATAAAATCATCTTTTTCAGACAAAGAAAGCCACAAAGATAATTTAACAACAGAACACAGTTGCCCTTCATCAAATCGTGAAAATGTCAGAAAAATTTCTAATAGCGGTAAGCAGCAACTACATCTAGTCAAAAATGGCTATATTCGAAAAATCCATAGGTGCGACGATATATCTTACACCGTTAATGATAAATGTACTGACTTAGAACTAATTTCTACGCCTGTTGATATCGAGTTGGGCGAGTCTCAGCAAATATTTGTACTTTCAAACGCTCAAGTAGCAAGGTTCGACGATCAAGTTCTACAGTGGAGTAAATCCCTCAAAGATTTTACATACCAAGGGAATGCTCAGCTAACGTCGTATCGCAACTTACTGCTAGTAACAAGCAGAAATAAACTTCATTTGTACAACAAAAACAATGGCGAATTGCTTTACCAACGAACAAGGAAGGCTGACAATCAATTATTTGAGCCGTTTTTCGACGTATTTTTTAGTCGTAAATATTTAATTTTTCCGTTCTTCACTCACAACGAATTCGGTCGCGTTAGCATTGAGCAATACCTCGAGTGACAATAATGAAAATAACAGCAATCAAACAGCACTGTTTTTCTTATTTGCTAGAAGTTCATTTTAGCGATGGTTATCGCCAGCTTATTGGCTATGAGATGTTACGTGTTTATTCCCCTAACGCCACAGTTGTTCCGCAAGGTCTTAACAAACCGCCACTAGTGACAGCTAAGGCGTATGTGAAGATATTTAAATCTCAATTTAATGAGAGTCAGTTAGATATTTTATTTGACGATGGACACCAAAGTGGTAGTTACAGTGCAGGCTATTTACGGCATATTTGTGAAGAACAAGATCTGTTATGGTCAGACTATTTGGCGCGCGTTAGCTACGCCAAACAATTAAAAGATAATGCAATATCGCTAACGATTAGCGATTAGCGATTAGCGCGAGAATATCCGTTTTAACTGATCTTTTCTCGCCCATAACAACAATGCCGTTAGTGCAATATAAATACTCGGTTCAATAATTTCAGATTTCACCGACCAAATAAAATGTAGCGGCACTAACAACGCCACCACATAGACGCTGTTATGAAGTTTTTGCCAACGTTTACCCATGTTGCGTTTAATCGAATTAAGCGATGTTATTGCTAGTGCAAACAGTAATAAATAGGCGAGCATACCCACTAAGATATAAGGTCGCTTAACGGTTTCAGTGAAAAAAAGCGACCATTCAAATAACAAATCTAAACTAATAAATGCTGCTAAATGCAATGTCGCATAGGCAAACACATAAAGGCCTATTAAGCGCCTAGTTTGCACAAGCACGCCTTGTTTAAAGCGTTTAGCAATGGGCGAAATACATAGCATGATAAGTAACGTATTAAGCGCGCCAATACCTGTGTAATGAATAATATATTGTACCGGATCACCACCGGCTTCATCAGTCATTACTGCAAGCACTAAATATACGATGGGTACCAAGGCAGCCCAATGCATAAAAGCTTTTAATAAAAATAAATGTTTGTTTGTTAAGCGCATAAATAACTACTTAAAAATTCTTTCTTAAATCTAAACCACGATACAAGTCTGCCACTTGATCGCCATAACCATTAAACGGCAATGTCGGAATACGTTTTGCCGAGAATAAACCACCTTCTGCAATACGACGCTCACTTGCTTGTGACCAACGAGGATGATCAACACCAGGGTTCACATTGGCGTAAAAACCGTATTCATTGGCAGCTAATTGATTCCAACTTGTTGGCGGTCGCTGACTGGTGACACGAATTCGAACCACTGATTTGATGCTTTTAAATCCGTATTTCCACGGTACAACTAAACGAATTGGTGCACCATTTTGAGGTGGCAATGATTTTCCATACAATCCAACCGCCATAAACGTAAGGTCATTCATCGCCTCTGCGATAGTTAAACCTTCAACGTAAGGGTAGTGAATACCACCACCTAAGAAGCGATTTTTCTGTCCCGGCATTTGCTCAGGATCATGCAAGGTTTCAAACGCAACGTATTTGCCTTTGCTGGTTACCCCTGCACGCTTTAACAACGTTGCTAGTGGAAAGCCCAACCAAGGAATCACCATTGACCAAGCTTCAACACAACGCATGCGATAGGTACGTTGTTCTAGCTCCATTAGCTTAGTAAAGTCGTCATAGCCCAATGTAATTGGACGCTCAACTTCGCCATCTATCACCAATGACCACGGCTCTACTTGAAACTCTTGCGAATTTTGAGCGGGTGCTTTTTTACTGGTTCCAAACTCATAAAAATTATTATGAGTTGTTACCTTATTGTATGGCGTCACTATTTCATCGTTGGCGTAATTCGTATCTTTAGTAAATGCTAGCGGCTGCGTAACAAAATTTTTCTTTTCTTTATCCTTGCTAAAAAGATCAAAAATATCAGCTTGCGCAGCACTTGGCATGCTCGCACCAACAGCGCCTAAACCCAGCGCTTTAACAATATTGCGACGATCTTTAAACACAGCTTCAGGTGTGACTTCTGAGTCGTTAATATGCCACGGAATTTTGCGCAGTAACCCTTTGGTAAATTTATTAGACACTGTGTTGCTCCAAGAAAAAGATTTCACGTAATGATTAATTGATAAGACAGCGAGCAAGGGAAAAAAATTTCCTCAGTCTCCATTAAACAGCTATTTATTTACTTTAATTACGCCAATCAATGAATAACGATCACTTATTTACGCTGTATTTTGGGCTAAAAATAAAAAAGCCGACAAAGATGTCGGCTAATTTCATAATGCGTCAGTACAACTTAAATGATGATTACTCACCATCATGGTCATGGCTGTGCTTCATGCGTTTTTTCATACGCTTTTTCATTTTGTGCTTTTTCTTATCCATCATGGCTAAGTACTGTTCGCGTTGCTCTTCGTTGAGCACTTGATAGATTGAATGCTTAAGCTTCATTTTTGAAATCTTGCGCTCTGCATGTTTATCAGCGCGGTCGGCCATTTTTGCACGTACTGCTGCTTCATCAAATTCTGGCGCATTCATCAATGCGACATAATCAGCCTTCATTTGCTTGCGCTTAGCTTTCATGGCGTCTTTATCAAACTCAGGACGTTGCTGTTTATGTGCATCGACTAACGCTTGAATTTTCGTTGTTTGCGCTTCTGTCAGTTCTAATTTTTTAGCCATACGCTCCATTTTAAAGCCATGTCCTGCGAAGTGACGCTCGCCAGAACCCATTGCCATAGCGCCGCCAATAACGAGAGAGCTTGATAACGCTAATGTCGCCAAAATTTTTGTTGCTGTTTTCATATCGATGTCCTTTTGTTTTAGTTCGAAATCTATACTAGCGGCCCCCATGTAAAGCAGTGAATATTTAGTGTAAAACTGTGTAAAGTAAGTGTGTTTCTTATTCACACTCGTTAGAATTCCAATCATAGATGCATCTTACTAAGGCTTGCCATGACACATTCAAACAAACTGCTACTCATTGAAGATGACCAAGAACTCAGCGAGTTATTGGTTCAACTACTGACAATGGAAGGTTACGAAGTTGATACGGCAAGTGATGGTGAATCTGGTCTAGCATTGGCACTACAAGAAGCACATCAACTCGTATTGCTTGATGTAATGCTGCCAAAGCTCAATGGCTTTGATGTGTTGAAAAAGCTGCGCCAACAAAGTCAATTACCAGTACTAATGCTAACAGCCAAAGGCGATGAAATAGACCGTGTGATAGGGTTGGAATTTGGCGCAGATGATTATTTACCTAAGCCATTTAATGACCGCGAGTTACTTGCACGCGTTAAAGCTATTTTACGCCGCAGTCAGTTAATGCCACAAAAGACGCAAAAATTACAGCGCGGAGATGTGGTGCTTCACCATGGTCGCCAAGAAGCATTTTGTGGTGACGAAAAACTCGATTTAACAGGTACAGAATTTTTACTGTTATCAGAATTGCTAGAGTTTCCAGGCGAGCTATTGGACAAAAATAATCTCAACCAGAAAGTGCTCGGCAAACGTTTACAAGCATTTGATCGCAGTTTAGATATGCACATGTCTAACCTGCGGAAAAAATTACCACCGCGCAGCGACAATTTACCTCGTATCAAAACAGTGCGCGGTCACGGTTACATTTGGCTTGATAATTAACGGTAAGTACTAATGCCTAAGCAATTATTTTTAAAAATATTTTTTGGATTTTGGTTTGTTACTGTTGCTCAAATGGCGGCAATTTTAGTGCTGCCTAAAATGCTCGACTCTTCCCTTAAAGTTGACCCTAAGTTAAACGCATACCATCAAAAAGTCGCGAAAACACTGCAAAAATCAACCAATCTTGAAAAAACAATTAAACGTCTTCAACACAAGATGCGCCCACCGCATTATTTAAAAAAACGCATCATTAAAAAACGTGGAAGACTCGACAGTATTTTTGTTGTGAATGAAAATAACATTGGCCTCAAAGGAGAGCGTATTCCAAAAGACGTTTATTTGGCGCTCATTCAATTAGAAGAAAAACCAGAACAACGCTATTTCCACTATAAACGTTGGGGCGTTTATGGCCCCTACAAATTTGAACATGACGGTCAAACGTATAGCTTATTTATCAGAGATTTCGAACATAAACATCGTTCTCAAATATTGAATTTTCTTAAAGAAAACCCATGGATAGTCTTAGCGATTGCAATGTTCATTAGTGCTGTAATTTGTGGCTTGTTAGCATGGCATCTGTCCAGACCAATACGTTCATTAGACCGCAGCGCCAAACGCTTAGCACAGGGTGATTTAACGGCGCGTGCTGATAAACTTGCCCTACGTTATCACGATGAAATTGGTCAGCTGGCTAAGTCTTTCAACGAAATGGCTGACTCAGTGCAATCAATGGTTAATGGTCAACAGCGTTTGCTGGGGGATATTTCCCATGAAATCAGAACACCATTAACGCGATTACAATTGGCCAATGCCATTCATCGTCGCCAATTTGGCGACAATGAAGAGTTAACACGTATTGAACAAGAAACTGAAACGATTGATAAAATGCTTAATCAACTATTGGCATTATCTCGCTCAACGCTTTCCGGTGAGCATCCGTTTGAACACACAGATTTTTCATTTTTCATGGAAGATATTATCGACAATGCACGTTTTGAAGCCCATCAAGCTCAGGTTGAATTGGTTAACGACATTGCGCCTGATATAACCATTTCTGTTCAGTGGGACTCTCTTGCAAGTGCTATTGAAAACATCATTCGTAATGCTATTCGTTATGCTAAACAACGTGTTAATTTCTCTGCCTATCAAGACGCTGATAACCTCATTATTAATATTATTGATGATGGTTGCGGTGTTGACGACGACCATTTAGGTAACTTATTCACGCCGTTCTACCGCGTATCTACATCACGGGATCGCAAGACGGGAGGCACAGGATTAGGGCTCGCCATTGCACATGAAGCAGTGAAGCGCCATCAGGGAAATATTGTTGCGAGCAACAACAAGCAAGGTGGATTAACAGTCACAATATCTCTGCCACTAACGTCACATACACGGGACTCTAGCAATTAAATCATAGGCTAGGTACAATGCGTGCAAAGACTCTCATTCGAGCCAAACATGTTACACGTTGCTTTATACGAACCAGAAATCCCGCCTAACACAGGCAATATTATTCGTCTGTGTGCTAACACCGGATATCACCTTCACCTTATTGAACCTTTAGGCTTTGATATTGATGATAAAAAACTAAGACGTGCCGGTTTAGACTATAGCGAGATGACCCACGTAACCCGCCATAAAAACTACCAAGCCATGCTAGAAACAGTTGCTCCCAAGCGTGTATTTGCGTGTACGACCAAGGCAACTTGTAGTCATAGTGAAGCCGGCTTTGAAGATGGTGACATGTTATTATTTGGCCCCGAAACTCGCGGACTCCCAATGGAGATTATAGAATCTCTACCGCCACAACAACGAATTCGCATTCCTATGTTGCCAGAAAGTCGCAGCATGAATTTATCTAACGCTGTAGCTGTTATCGTTTACGAATCGTGGCGACAAGTCGGCTATCTGGGAGCTAAGGGTTATGAGAGCTAATCGCATACGCCATAAAAAACGCCTGCAAATTCGTCATCAATCACAACGTCGAATGGCGTTTTATGCGGAAGAAAATATGCGTAAAAACAAGCCTTTCAGATGCTATACAGATCGCCAAAACAAAGTGATTGGTGAATAAAAAAATGGTCTGCATTAGCAGACCATTTTTGTTTCTTGATATCGTGATGTGTTATTAAGACTCAATCTTCTTCGAGCGTCCTAATAAAGCCTTGGCTGCAACTGCAGCGTCTTTACCTTCGTAAAGCACTTGATAGATTTGCTCAGTAATCGGCATTTCTACCCCTAAACGCTGTGCGAGTAGGTACACTTCTTTAGTATTGCGATAGCCTTCGACCACCTGACCAATTTCAGCAATCGCGTCTTCGATACCAACACCTTTACCCAGTGCTAAACCAAAGCGGCGGTTACGAGACTGATTATCAGTACAGGTTAATACTAAATCACCCAAACCAGCCATGCCCATGAAGGTGGCTTGTTCAGCACCAACGGCTTGACCAACACGGCATAGTTCGGCTAAGCCACGAGTAACCAGTGCAATGCGTGCATTGGCACCAAAACCTAAGCCATCTGACATGCCCGCACCAATAGCAATAACGTTCTTAACCGCGCCGCCTAGCTGAATACCAGTGAAGTCTGTGTTTTGATAAACACGAAAATTCTTCTCATTGTGAAGTAACTGCGCTAAATGCTCAGCAAACTCAGGCTCAGATGATGCAAGAGAAATGGCAGTTGGCATACCAGCAGCCATTTCTTTGGCGAATGTAGGACCAGATAAAACAGCTAATGCAATATCATCACCTAATACTTCACGAGCGACATCTTGCAATAAGCGACCTGTTTCCGCTTCCAACCCTTTAGTTGCCCACGCCAAACGATGTTCAGTTGTCAATAAAGGCTTAAGCTGCTTGAGCATGTCAACAAATGCAAAGCTCGGCACAACCACTAAGATTGTTTTAGTCGCAGCAACCACGCTCGTAAGATCATCACTCATAGTTAATGAGTCAGGAAATTTTGCGCCTGGCAGATATTTTTCATTGCTGCCATCTTTTGCTAATTGCGCGACGTGCTCAGGGTTGTGAGCCCACATTAAGGTGTCGTTATTATTGCGTGCTAAACAAATAGCAAGGGCAGAGCCATAAGACCCTGCCCCTAAAACCGCAATATCCGCCGTTGGCGTTTGATGCGTCGTAGTCATATTAGTGAGCTACGTTTTCGCCTTGCGCTTCATCAGCACCTTCACGAGAATTCACATATTGTGCGAATAACGCGTCGAAGTTAACTGGCGCTAAGTTCAATTGTGGGAATGTACCACCAGCCACTAACCCAGCAATCACTTGGCGTGCGTATGGGAACAAGATGTTTGGACAGTATGAACCAATAGAATGTGCTAGCTGTTGGCCTTCAACACCAGAAATTGTGAAGATACCAGCTTGTTGAACTTCAGCTAAAAACGCAGTTTCTTCACCGATAGTTGCTGTCACTGTTAGTGATAAAACAACTTCAAATAAACCTTCTTCAAGTTTATTGCTACGAGTATCTAAGTCTAACTTAACATCTGGTTCCCATTCTTTTTGGAAGATAACCGGTGAGTTAGGCGTTTCAAATGATACATCTTTTGTGTATACGCGTTGAATGTGAAATTCTGGGTTTGCTTGTTCTTCAGCCATGATAAATCCTTGGTTTTATTCTTATGGTTAGCGTAATTACGCTAATAATTTGTCTAAATCGCCAGATGAATGCAGTGCGAATAAATCGTCACACCCACCAACAGCTTGATCATTAATGAAAATTTGCGGTACTGAAGTTCGTCCAGTGCGCTCAATCATTTCATCTCTTTTTTCAGGTTGCTCTTCGATATCAATCGTATCGTAAGCTACGCCTTTGCTTTCTAGCAGCGCTTTAGCTTGCTTACAAAAAGAACACCACGAACGAGAGTAAATAGTTACATTGGCCATAGCAGACACCTCTATTTTTTAGTTAACGGCAAATTCGCATTGCGCCACTCTGTAATACCACCTTGCAAATTGTATAGGTCATTAAAGCCTAACTTTTGCATCATTTGGCATGCTTGATTTGAAGTCATGCCTGAATTACATACAACAATAATGGGGGTATCTTTATACTTTTCAATGCTTGCTAGGTCATTATTTTTAAACTTTGACAATGGCATTAACTTAGAACCTAAGATATGGCCCTTCTTATATTCGCCATCACCACGAACATCAACCACAACCGCATCTTCGCGATTCATTAACATAGTTGCTTGTTGGTGGTTAATCTTCTTAACGCCATTAATACTTGCTCTAATGCTGGTAAATACTACGGCTACAAATAAAATTACCCAAGCTGTTGCCAACCAGATATTCGCTTGGAAAAATTCAATAATCTCTTGCATCTTGCGTCCTAAAAAATTCTAAACTCACGACAATATTTGTCGTTCAATTATTATCAATTGGCGCCTAGTATACAGACCAATAGCACAGTTACCAATGGCCTATTTAATATTGTTTTTATCAATAGATAAGCGCAGTCTTAACGGATGTAAATTTTGCGATTTAGACGCCTTTTTTCCGCTGTTGGCTTACAGGTATATCAACACAAAATTGATGAAATAATTTATTATCACTTTCATCGACAATTGTGTTTTTTATCGTCATGGCTCAGTGTAATATATAGCGCAAATTCGTCTTTTAAGTTAGGAAGTTAAATTAATGTCTGCGGCCAAAAAACCTTTAGTGTTACTAATTCTGGATGGTTGGGGTTATCGTGAAGATCAAACCAACAACGCTATTGCACTAGCCAACACGCCAGTGCTGGATAATTTATGGCAGCAATACCCAAGCACATTAATTTCTGGCTCAGGAATGGACGTAGGCCTGCCTGATGGTCAAATGGGTAATTCAGAAGTTGGTCACGTAAATATTGGCTCTGGACGAGTTGTTTACCAAAATTACACCCGTATTGATAAATCTATTAGCGATGGTGACTTTAACACTAACCCTGCTTTTGTCGATCACATTGATGCCACAATCAAAGCTGGTAAAGCCGTTCACATCATGGGGCTTCTGTCACCAGGTGGCGTTCACAGCCATGAGGACCATATGCTGGCACTCATTAAGCTTGCCGCAGAACGTGGCGCTAATAAAATCTACTTCCACGGATTTTTAGACGGTCGTGATACGCCACCACGCAGCGCATTAGCATCTATTGAGAAAATACAGGCATTGTTTGCATCATTAGGTAAAGGACAAATTGCATCATTGATAGGTCGCTACTACGCAATGGATCGAGACCAACGTTGGGATCGTGTTGAAGTTGCTTACGACTTACTTACTCAAGGTCAAGGGAAACATCAATACGATTGTCCAGTTACAGCGCTGAACGCCGCCTACGAGCGTGATGAAAATGATGAGTTTGTTGGTGCGAGTGCAATAACCAACAATGGTAAATCAGTGACGATTGAAGACGGCGACGCCATGTTCTTCATGAATTTTAGAGCAGACCGTGCTCGTGAAATTAGCCGCGCCTTCGTTGACAGTGATTTTACGGGTTTTGAACGCAAAAAACGTGTTGCACTAAGTAGCTTTGTACAGTTAACGCAATACGCTGACGATATCATTAGCCCTGTTGCCTACGGCCCTGAAAAACTTGATAACGTGCTAGGTGAATGGTTACAGAATAACGATAAAACGCAACTTCGTATTTCTGAAACAGAAAAGTATGCGCACGTTACCTTCTTCTTTAACGGTGGTATTGAAAAAGAATTCAATGGCGAAGACCGTATTTTGATTCCATCACCAGATGTTGCAACCTATGACTTGCAACCAGAAATGAATTCCACACTCTTGACTGACAAACTTGTTGGTGCAATTGATAGTGGCAAATACGACGTCATCGTTTGTAACTATCCAAATGGAGATATGGTTGGTCATACTGGCGTCATGGAAGCGGCTATAAAAGCATGTGAAGCAGTTGATAGCTGTATTGGCCGTGTTGTTGATGCGTTAGAAAAAATCGGTGGCGAATGTCTCATCACCGCTGATCACGGCAACGCAGAACAAATGCTTAACGAGACAACTCAACAAGCCCATACCGCGCACACCAGCGAACCTGTACCATTCATTTACGTTGGTCGTCCTGCTACACCGTCTGGTGTTGGTAAACTTAGCGATATTGCGCCAACGATGCTGCAATTGTTAGATATGGAAATCCCTGAGCAAATGACAGGCACTCCATTAATGACACTGAGTTAATTTGTTTTCTCGTCATACGCTCGTCTTACTAATCACGCTGCTGCTGAGCAGCGTGAGTTTTGCCGATGATACAAAAGATCAATTAAATGCCATTAAAGGGAAAATAGACCAGCAAAAATCAATTCTTGCCAAACAAAAGAAACAACAGCAACGTCTTAATAATTTGCTTCGCGATACCGATAAAAAAATCGCTAGCTCAGCCAATGATTTATTTAATACCCAACAGCAACAGAAAACAGCGCAACAAAATCAAATTCAATTAGTTAGCCGAAAAAAAGCGCTGACTAAAACGCAAACTCATCAACGTCAAGTTTTGGCTAAGCAACTTAAAAGTGCTTACATGACCGGTAATCATGATTTGATGCAATTACTGCTTAATCAAGAGCAAAGCAGTAAAACAGAACGCTTATTAGGTTATTACCAATACCTAAACAAAGCGCGCGTTCAGGCACTTAACGAACTCAAGCAAACATTTGAAGAATTACAAACTGTTGAGCAGCAGCTGATTGATACGTTAGCCAAATTAGACAATCTGCTCAAACAACAACAACAGGCTCAAGCACTCCTCAAAAAACAAAAGCAGACTCGAAGCACTGCATTAGCACAATTGCGAAAATCTTATCAAACAAACAGCGCTCAACTCGAACAGTATCAGTTGTCTGAATTAGACATTAAACAGTTGCTGGCTATCCAACAGCAAGAAGAAGCTGAGCCTGTTAAAAAGCCCCTCAACGGACTGGCAAAACTACGTGGTCGCCTAGCCAAGCCAACAAAAGGTAGAACGACTCACCTCTTTGGCCAAAAACGTAGTGGCCAATTACGCTGGAAAGGCGTCACCGTTGTTGGACGTGAAGGACAATCGGTGAATGCTGTTTACCATGGCAAAGTTGTATTTTCAGATTGGTTAAAAGGGTTTGGGTTAGTCTTAGTGCTTGATCATGGCTCTGGCTATATGAGCCTTTATGGACACAATCAAGCGTTATTAAAAAAGGCCGGAGATTACGTTGAGCAAGATGAACAAGTTGCTCTGTTAGGACAAAGTGGTGGCCAATCAACACCTGGACTTTATTTTGAGATCCGTCATAAAGGAAAGGCAATAAACCCTAATCGATGGTTTAAAAAGTAAACGAACAAGCTATTTTTACAACAGTTAAAACCCTATATTTCGAATTTTATTGAATCTATATCGTAATTACGCATAAATTAGTTA